>Ga0123352_10005786_pt1 | contig 18732 bp, 9 predicted proteins | sample TergutLab28metaG_FD_89700 | JGI IMG/M metagenome (GOLD analysis project Ga0123352, IMG submission 89700) | Labiotermes labralis P1 segment gut microbial communities from Petit-Saut dam, French Guiana - Lab288 P1 | ecosystem: Host-associated > Arthropoda: Insects > Digestive system > Gut ... | reverse complement strand
TTTTATAATGTCCCCCCATTGTTGAAAAATATGACTTTAGTTTGGGGGAAAGTGTGGCCAAAAGCCCATTTTTTTTTTAAATCAAAAATTAATATTTTTATCTTTTAATCTTCCCGGGGGGGGGGGGGGGGGAGTAGCTTTCATTGTTCACTAGACAGAATGCTATGTGGCTGAACATTAATATTAAGAAACAACCTCAACAACCAAGCCATCAATGTAACCCTCATTGCCAATTCAAACGCTTGTCACTCTGCCACGCTATTCGGTAACTCTCGACGGTCTGGTTCTCCCTGAGAAAACTTCCTACTGTTATTATAATGGTTGTTGAACTAGACCGTGCTGTGGCTCAGGCGGTTTGTCGCCGGCCTCTCACCGCTAAAGCCCGGGTTCGGTCCCAGGCCAGTCCATGTGGGATTTGTGGCGGACAGAGTGACACTAGCACAGGTTTTCTCCAAGTATTTCGGTTTTTCCCTGTCAGAATCATTCCACCAGCGCTTCCTTACCCATTCATCTACCACCAACACCATATGGGGCCAATCTTAGAAACGGATTGTCGTTACAACACACGCTATCAAACGCTTACTTTCCAATTAACGGCTCAGTTCTCTACACATTCTACACATCGGCAGCTCTCACTGGATTTGGACTAGACGCATCGCACGGTACAGGCGGCGTTGTGTATGAGTGACCGACGGGCTGTCTTCGCATGCCGCACTGTGTCCGTACTCTGCAGGCTCAGTGAATCGGCCATCGTGACGCGGGTTTTTTTTCGGTTTTCAACACTCCCTTCAAGCAAATCCCGGTACACAACCTCAAATTTGACTATAGATGCTTCCCCCAACACCCTCCCCAAATCACTATGATCCTATCAATCGATACATAGCATGGGTGACCACAACGCGGCTCGCGCAGGAAGTCCGGAAACAATAAGCAAAATTTCTGATATATAAATACAACATGTCAGTCAATAACACAACACTTCATTTTATACACAATAAAAATAGTATATTGTCAGGGCGACATGTTTCGACCTTTATTAGGTCGAAAGCATGTCGCCCTGACGATATACTATTTTTATTGTACATAAATAAAGTGTTGTGTTATTGACTGAGACGTTGTATTTATATGTTATAACACTTCGGGATGGAAAACATTTTAAAAAATCTGATAAACAGCACTCTATATAACACACCAGCAGCGCATCTAATGGACTCTCCAACAAGCAGCAGTTCCTTGTATCGCTAACAGAAACCGCTCCCTCATGCACTCAGCAGTGTTGCTACCGTACGTCTGACTTGAATAAAGACACAGCTCTTTTGCCTAAGTTGCCTCGTAAAGTGCGGCTCCCGAAGCTCGTCTAGTTGGCTGACCACCCCTGCTATGTAGTGAGAACTATTGGCAGTGTTGCACAATAACATGAAACAAAAATTTGGGCTATATCCATAAGCGGTAGGGGCACCTTGCGATCACGATCTGCAAAGAGGAACGTCCTTTAATGCATCCGAACGCTAGATCATGTCGGGAGCATTGTCCCAATTTGTCTTCGTATTAACCACAAAGAACTGGTCACAGTCTTCAAGAAATGCACAAAGCCGTGGAGCTGTGTGTGTTTGTTCGACTACGGATATGATATAACACAACCTCGAAAACTGGTGGTAGGAGTATTATGAAACTGGCACCTGCTGATAAGGACGTTTCCTATTCCCACCTGCACTCTGATATGACGTTCGTGCAAACCGGACGCAACTTCACTGTATTCACTGAAATACTTTCATTTTTTTGAGTACCTCAGGTGGATGGGTTAATTTCAAACCCTTAACTAGTTGCGTGGAGACCGCGGTGGCACAGTGGTTAAGGTGCCGTGCTACAAATCGGTAGGTAGCTCGTTCGAACCCAGCTGGTGTCACTGGGGTTTTTGACATAAAATCCTTCCGATCGCACTATGGACCTGGGGTCGATTCAGCCTCTAACAGAAATGAGTATCAGGAGTATTTCTTGGGGGTAAAGGCGGCCGGTGTATAAGGCTGACAACCTTACCACCATCCTGTGCCGTTGTCATGAAATCTGGGAACCTTAACTTCCTGTAACCCTCTGGGCCACTACAGGCCTGTAACGGAACTGCTTTACCTTTTAATCAGGTGCGTGGGATACCAACAGTAATTTCTGGGTGTTCTTTTTTAGAACATTATGCGTGAAACGACAGCATGGCAGTTTGTGCATCCTTGTGTACCGTTCAATGACGTATGTTATGATGGCTGCATAGCGAAGCCGTTTGAACTGATTGTACTAGTCAAATAATGTCCTGTAATTATGTACTATGCTGAGGAAAACCATTCATGTAATGATAAAAATAACTCAAATGTACCAACTGTTAAACATATCCCTAGGTTCTTGTTTCGTTTTATTAAATCAGTCCCGTTACAGGCCTGGAGTGGCCCAGAGGGTTCCAGGAAGGTAAGGTTCCCAGATTTCATGACAACGGTACAGGATAGTGGTAAGGTTGTCAGCCTTACGCACCGGCCGCTTTTACCCCCATGAAATGCTCCTGGTACTCATTTCTGTTAGAGGCTGAGTCGACCCCAGGGCCATAGTGCGTTGTGTTTTATAATAAACTATAATGGAGTAAATTTACTGTCTAACACAACTATATGGTGGAGAAATATATATTATTTATTACACAGAGAACTACATGTTTCGGCGCTAAATAATGGCTATCTTCAGGTTGTATACATAAGCCTAGACATACCTTGGTAACAGCATGAACCCTCCATGCAACCCACACGTCCCTACCGTTCCGACAAATACGAGACCTCGTGCCCACTTTACCCCCCCCCTCCCACCCGTTCCCCATATAAGTAGTCCATAGACATATGTTTGTATAACTACTTTCTAAGCGTTTCATATACAACCTGAAGATGGCCATTATTTAGCGCCGAAACATGCAGTTGTTCTCTATGTAATAAATAATATATATCTCTCCACCATATAGTTGTGTTAGACAGTAAATTTACTCCATTATAGTTTAAGTGTTGCTATAGTATGTAACATAATGGTTAACAGTAAGTTTCCAACTTTTTGAATTGCCAGAGCCCCCAAGTTCTTGTATTTAATGCACCCACAATTTCTGTTGTGGCGATGGGGTATGCACAAAGAGTTAATGGAGCTGCTAGACATACAGACATCGGTAAGACATTGAAACACAGGACTACCGCAGCTGCTGATACCCGCTACACCTGAAGGGTTCTCTGGATGCGTATCTCATTACAAGTACAGAAGCGAAATTTATACGACTGCACACTCTAAGGTCATCAGTCTTCTTTATGTTTCAACAAATTACGTATCAGTTACGGAAATACAACACTCAGACACATCAAACATATCACCCCCATCTGTGCCTAGTTCTTCCGACTTGTCTCTCACCTTTACTATTCCAACTACCTGACAGCGTAGTCAGTATGATGAAAGGCTATTATCTGGAAGGTCCGTGGTTCAAATAGTGGGAGGAGCAAGAGATGTTTCTCTTCTCAAACACGCACAGAACCTCTGGGGTCCACCCAGTATCCTATTCAGTGGGTAGCGGCAGGTTCATTCTCTGGGGGGTCTAATGGTTGAAATGTGAAGCTCACCATCCACCTCCGCCTACCGCCGAAATTATGAATGCCTAACATTATATACACTGCTGTTTCCACTGTATGACTTCATGGCGCGATACAAACTGTACCTTTTACCTTACCTCACGGCGCTGTTCCGTGTAACATTTTTGTTTTCAGCGGCTCCTTCGAAACGACAAGAAGGAGACAGCATGGTCTCTGTTTCCTTCCAAACACCATTCCACTTTTTTATCTTTTGCTTTGCTTGCCCGACCTGTCGTCCCGGATCTTCCTGGTTAATGACGTATGCCTGTGTGTGTGGGGACGTGGCCTCGCGTTGCCTGCATGAGCTGTGCAAAGCCGCAGACACCACTGGCATGCAGAGTACCAATGTTTGCTCACCTCAGTGTATGGGAACCTGCGGCCGCCTTACTCATGGTCCAGCAGTCGGCATTCCTGCTGTGCGTATGTATACGGCAGCTCCCGAGTTTATAAATCTCGGCTATGCTGAGAGTTTTCCTCAGTCTCAATGGACATAAGCGTATATATTAGCTCAAATTACGCCACGACGATCTTCATTCCATATCCCTTCCAATTCACTAACTACCCTATCATTAGACACTATACAGCCTGAGGCAGGGGTCCACAAATACGAGACACCACTATACAAAGCTTAATAGCCCGTGCTCGTGCTCTTGAGGGTATAGCGGCCGGAGCGCGAGGCTAACCAGTCTCTTCCATCTAGTGTCGGGATTAAGAATGAAGGCACAAGCGGGAGAGGGCAGAGGTACTGACTGCTCCATTTACTCTTAATCTCGACACCAGACGGAGGTGGTCCGCTTTATGTCCCAGCCACTTAACCCCCGGAAATGAACTCCAGTACTCAATAAATAGGTGTCAGGGTGGACCCCAGAGCTGGCCTCGCCGTTTTGGAGAAGAGAAAATCTCTTACCCCTACCGGGATTCGAACCTGAACTACATCACCCCCGGCACCACAACTAGAATAACACGAATTTAGAGCTGGCCTCAGCACAGACATGCGTCGCTAAACGACGGGGATACGTTCTGAGAAATGCGTCGTTAGGCGATTTCGTCGTCGTGCGAACGTCATAGAGTGTACGTACACAAACCTAGATAGTGCAGTATGGCCTACTGCACACCTAGGCTAGAGGGTATAGCCTATTGCTCCTTAGCTACAAACCTGTACAGCATGTTACTGTACTGAATACTGTAGGCAAGTGTAACACAGTGGTAAATAATATATAATATAATATGTCATAATATATCATATCATATATCACATCACATCACATCATATCATATTATATTATATTATACTATACTATGGGACCACCGTCGTACATGAGGTCCGTCGCAAACTGAAACGTTATGCGCCGCATACCTGTACTTCGGCTGCCTGAGTTGTTATCCGCAACCCAGCACCAACAGGTAACAAGCAGTACACCGGCAGTAGCACCAACAGGCCACAAAGCACATTGCCTTTCCTAACGGAAAGAGGCGAGCCGATTACGTCACCACAGCCGCAAGAAATTTATGTAACTGAACCACGATAAACAGGGAAGAAATTAAACCCGGTACTGGGTTCATACGTCTGTTTGATTACGTAAGATTTGTGTGCAGCAGTGCTAGTGATGTGGGGCTGTAGCTACTGCGAATTGATATTCTAAGGCATTAATTACTGCGTTAGACGGTAAGGTGAAAGAACACACTACGGAAATCAGAAAATTTGTCTGTGGAGAGTGGGGCAGAAACGGAGCACGAAGCGAGTATGTTCTGACGGCGGTGACCATGATGAATGCGGAATATAACGCCGTATATTCTAGTAGAGGTTTACCAAAGTTTCGCAAAAGCCTACTGTCTTCGTCTCGTAAAGGTAACGGCACAGGTAAAGTTCACCATGGAACAGGCCACGAAGGCCCATAGGGGTTGTAGAGGTATAGCTCTACTCTTTCTTTAATCCCGGCGCTAGATTGGGGGGGGGGGTGGTCAACACCACGCCCCGGCCGCTTTACCCCCGGGAAAGACCCGTTGCCCATTGTATAGGAGGCTGTGTGGACCGCAGGACCGGTCTGGACGAGTGCGGAAAATCTCGCCTCCCACCGGGATTCGATCCCCGGACCGTCCAGCCCGTAGCGAGTCGCTATACCGACTGAGCTACCCCGGCCCCCTGTCTCCGTCTAGTACCCTGAATAAGTTCCCAGCAAGCCTTCAATCACATTGCAACTAAAATAACTAACATTCAGCGAGCATAATTCAATGTAAATTCGATTATAAACATAAGTCGGGATAGCTCACTTGGTATAGTGACTAGGCCATGGGATGGTCGATTTGGAAGGTTCGATTCCCGGCAGGGACAAGGGAAACCCCCGTCGGAGAGAAATATAACACGGCATAACCAGATCGCTTAATAATGTGAAATGATATATGTAAAGGTAAAGGTCACACCATGGCAAGCCTATGTAGGCACACAGGGGAGGCGGTGGTACAGCTACAACCCATTCGCAACCTCGGCACTAGAAGGGGGTGAGTGGTCAGTATCACACTGCGGCCGCTTTACCCCCGGGAAATACCCGGTGGGCTTCCGTGCCGGTCTGAACGGTCACGAAAAATCGCGACCGCTGTATGTACATGCATGTAAACTAAACTCCGTTAATTATACTAATGAAAAGCGCAGTACACAGTAAGTAATTAGATTTCCAGCAGTACTAACCGAAACCCGTCAGACTTTTGTCCGTCACAGAATATAAACAAATACGCATTATATCACGCCAGTACCATAAACGAGGTCCGTTATTACAGTACAGAGCAGCAACTAACAAACAAAACGCAAAATAGATATGAAACCGGATTCGATACCAAGCCAGGCTATGCTGGATATGTGGTGGACAAAATGGCAACAGGATACGTTTTCCCCCGTCGTTGTCATTCCACCTACCCTCCTGTACCCATTAATTCACCTATTACTGACGCTACATAATCACAGTAACGGATTTCGTCGTTGAATGGCATATTTCAAAAGCCACAAGCGAATAACACCCATTCCAAACCATGTGCGACGTAGCCCTCTTCAGCATATAATCAATTATACTCTTAGTCCAACCACAGGCCACAAAAGTGTTCACTCTCCCAAATTCCACGTGTTTATCTGCTTCTATAAATTCCAGACACATTAGGATAAACGGTGTTCCATTTCAATTACTCACATGGACAGGCATGGATTTGTAAATTGTGATTCCCTTTACGGGTGAGAAGATTTCGTCTGACCGACAAATTCGACGGAAGGTGTCTTCTTATCTTATCCTTTGCTAAAAACACAGAAAGTAAAGGAGCTGAAGGAGGGAGATTTGCAAGCTAACGTTCTTCACTGGTGCCAAAATTTTACACAGTTACAGCGAACACAACAAGTTACATGCGTTTCGACAGCTCCGGTCTGCGTGTTTACTGGTATTTCTCGATGGTATGATATCTATTTGAACCTTGTCAGTTAACTCAAATTTTGATCTTAAAAAGTTCCGAAAACCACTTCCATTTCCGTCTTAAGAAGCAGTCAATACGAAAAAGACTGCCGTGCTGTTTGGTCCCTACGTAAGACCACTCCCACACCCCAGCACCTACTGTACCCTCTCCACATGCAAACGAAAGTGCAGTCTAACTTTTCCTGAAACGCAGTACATTTCATGTTAAAAGGTAAGACTGTGGGAAAAGCCCAAGTAAATATCCTTAACGCTGCTAGGCTGAATGGCTACTTGACATACCACCACGTTCAGCGTTCACACATTTTACATTCCACCGACGTTGTGTATGGATCTAAGAACAGCGAATATTTCCCAATACATATATAACCGATTGGTTTTTATAACTGAGATGGGATGTATTTACTGTGCGGTACGAACCGGGTATTTAAATACAATCCAGGTCAATTTTCGTCTTTTAAAGTATTACATATTCAATTACTGTAAACGTTTTATTGTCCAACTTATGCACAATTAAAAACACGTAAATACAACTAAAATTATAAAATATTTAAAAGTACTCCAACATGTTTCGGATCGCAGAGGATCCATCATCAGGGAGGCTTGTACAGTAATTAGCTAAAATTACAAAAATGGTTCTATCGTGTCCGTTGATATGGACGTGGTCGGTTTTATGGCAGCATATTGTAACCCGATGTGCGTGCGTGTGTGTGTGTGTGTGTTAACGGACACGATAGAACCATTTTTTGTAATTTTAGCCAAGTACTGTACAAGGCTCCCTGATGATGGATCCTCTGTGATCCGAAACATGTTGGAGTACTTTTAAATATTTTATAATTTTAATTGTATCTACGTGTTTTTAATTGTGCATAAGTTAGACAATAAAATATTTATATGTTGATGATGCACGGTGCAAATATGAAGATTTTTCAATTACTGTTTTTGTGTACAATAAGCTGCGTGGGCCAAAGTTGTACAACGTACTGGTATTTCTGTCTGGTCTTCTGTCATCGGACTTAGACTCTGAACAAGAATTCAAGTCCACATCTAAAAGTCTTGTGAGAAGGAGTAAGTCTGTCTTTGCATGTCTTTGGCAAAAGTAAATATAACAACAGGCAAGCACTTCCTGCTAGGCGTCGACATATTCACACACACACACACACACACACACACTCACATAAAACGCGCACTTCCTTTTCCTCAGAATCACGAATCATACAAGCCAGCAAGCTTAAAATAATCACGGGAAAAAAGTTCCAGCACAAGTCTCACCAAGCGAACATTTCCCACTAACTCTGTGAACACTGGCATTGATTTAAAAACGAAAGCACTTTTCTATTCAACGCTCCCGACTTTAACAGCCGCGCTGCCTCATTTGAAGTTAGCCAGGCTTCGATCACTTGTCCTTCCGATAGGAGGCAGCTGTGTATGGGACAATGGTGAAATGATACCCACAGGCGATACCGAATGACTTTCATAACGTCCACATAAATCAGTGTTTCTCAACCGCCGGGCCACGGCCCGGTGCCGGGCCCTGGCATCAATTACACCGGGCCGCGAGAGGTTCTCCTGGAATTTGTCATTTTAGTTTTCTATGCAATTTTCATGAATAAATGTTTTATATTGGAAATATTCTGAGGAGAAAAATATTCGTGAATGTGTCGAAAAAACTCAGACCCAGATGTTCGCCTCAGGAAACTGCAATATGTTACAAGATTTCATTTGTCCAGTGATTGACAACTAACTTAAATGTAATTTTATATTTGTCAACATGCCACACCGTATACATAAGTGTACTGATACTCTTTATGATTATGCTATAATTAATTATTAATACTTGTGTTAGTTTAAAGTATGGACTTAAAAAATGGAAAGGTATTTACGAGTAAATTTGTTGGGACTGGGCCCTCGTCTTATGAAAAAATAATTTACCGGGTCGCGGTCTCACAAAGGTTGAGAAACACTGACCTACATTATATATATTCGAACAAACAGTCCTACCTCACAGAGAACAGAGTTCTTCTTCATTACAAAGAACAGTGCATAATGCTGTTTCATGTGAGGATACGGGACGCAAACACACTGTGTGGACAACGTATTAAGTTAATTACTTTAACGGGAGGGCGTGGCGATCCCAGAGGCCGCGCGGACTAAGGCGTGGGTCTGCGGTCGTTCGCTTGCTGGAATTTCCGAGTCGGATCCCGCCGGAAACAAGGACGTCTGTCTCTTGTGAGAGCTGTGTGTTGTCAGAGGTGTCAGCGTCGGGCTGATCAATCGTCCAGAGGAGTCCTACCGACTGTGGTGCGTCTGGGTGTGTGTAAGACAGTGAAGCCTCGATGGTAAGGACGCCCTGGCCAAATAGCAACTGTCAAGCCAGGGCCAAATGCGAGTACAGACGCTTAACCCTTTAAACGCCGAGTTAAATCCCATCTGCCATCTGCTGGCATTATTAGGAGCTCACCATATATTCCACGTTAGCGGGATAAGGGTTAATTAACACCGGGTTTTAAAACGTTAATGCAAGAAACAAGCTTGTGGTGTTGCCGTACCAATATGCCTCTTCGTCCTGAGATATTGGAACCAACGAACCGATTCTTTCAAGAATGAATGAATTAGTTTAAAAAAAAAACCTCACGCTCATTAGACTTCATTCCAACGACAATGGCCATAAGACATTTATAAACAACCAGAACGAACTGCAGCCACTTCAGGTTGCCCCAACCCCACTTCGCACATAACACGAACATGGCGGCAATGCGAATTTCTGAAGTGGGAGAAATTCTGACGCCGCACTTTAGGCTTCTGAAATTCTGTTAAAACAGTTCATGTACAACATGTACACTACGACAGCATGGCGACCGCAACACAAAGTACAGCCTACTGAACCTTGCGTTTACGATCACTGTGCACAAGCAAGTTGTATGACGTGGTGTGTCGCCGTGAACCTGTAAACCTCCTCAGTCTGTGGAAATTTCGTTTCGAAAACTTGAGACCACAGCACCATCACTTGACTTCTGCTCTTCACGTACTGCAGATTTATTCAGCATCCTAAACGTGCACGTGCGTTGCGAAATTATGCTGCTTTTTATAATTATTAAATTATAATTCGTGCTAATGTCTTAGACGTACGCACATTAGAGCGGATATCATGTATCTCAATGGACATAAATGGTCAGATTCAAGCTACGGCCGCTTTAACTCCAGAAAAAGTGTCTCCGGTACCCACCCGACAGACAGCGGCAAAGAGAACACACGCTTGAACCTTCTTATTAGCTTTCAACATTCACATTTGGGCTTAATCGACATACTGCCTGCGAGAGGGGTAAATTTGTTCAATACTCGTCACGGAAGCGTGTAGGGGGAATGGAGGTAGAGCGCCACTCATTCTGAACCTCGGCACTGAATGGATGTGGGTGATCAACCGTACGCCGAGGCCGGTTTACTCTGGGGGAAAGAGCTCTCCCTGCCCGTTTAACGGAACTTTATTGCCTCAAACAACTGGAAACTTATTTTAATGACAGCAATCAAACGAAATGATGATTGACGGGTGAGGACTGCATCAGGAAGGAGTAAAGTATGACGCAGCCGTCAAGTAATTTCAGTTACCATCCTGGAATATGCCTGGCGGCTGAGCAAAACCACGTAAAACGACATCAAATACCGGGATTTGAAGCCAGTGCCTATCGAATACTACGTAAACATAGAGGCATATAGGGGGATTGCATTCTTAATTTCAACACCAGATAGAGGTCAGAGGTCAACTTTATGCCCCCAGCCACTGTACCTCCGGGCAAGAGTCCCCGGTATCCACTGAATACGAGTCTAGTTGGACCCCAGAGCCGGTCTGGACGCTTTAGGGGAGAGAAAAATCTCGCACCCCTATCGGGATTAGAACCCAGGACCATCCAGTCCCTAGCATAGGTCGCTATACCGACTGCGCTATCCCTGCTCGTGTCAAGTACTGACTAGCAACGCGAATGACTAGACTGCTTATGTGGGTGTGACAGCAATCAGAAAACCAGTTTCGGCATATTGGCAGCACTGTTGCAGAGTCCGGACTCTCTGAATTAATTACGTAGGTGTACATAATTCCGACTTCCACGAGAACACGAAATGTATGAACGTTTTCGGAAGAACGTGTGGGTGGAGACGGACAGACATAGAGAGAGAGAGAGAGAGACGGTACGGATCAGGAATCGAAGTGAAATAAGTCGACGGGACTTACAAAACGACTTTCACTTTTTGTTCCCCACGTTACAGCACTTATCCTTCCGCCTGCATCGACGCGCCAGACCGGTCGTGGGTTACAAAACAAGAACGATTATATTCGATTACATGAGCCTGACTCTTGCAACTCTGGTTCGGGTAGCTTGTGCAATACCGGCTGCTAGAGAAGCCTAGGGGGCAAGGCAGAAAGTGACCCAAAACTTTTGACTCTCATGAACATAAATGGGGTATTACTTAACACTTGTTGCTGGGAGAAATACGCGGCATTCCTTCCCCTCTCCCCCTCCGCCGCCCCCCCCCAACAGACACGATGATGTAGCAATCCAAGACTGCAGGTTCCGTTCACATTTTACTACGCTGGAAAATGTTTACATCACACTTGCAAGTGGCATTCGTACATGCAGCAATTAACTGGGTAACGCTGGGCTGCGGGTTCGAGACCCATATGATATAACTAACACCATGCAGCACAGTCCTTCTTGAAAATCTAACAGTCCCTCAGCTAGTCGAGCAATTCCCTGCATTTCATTGTACCCCAATGTTCATTAGAAAATCCTTCCGATCGCACTATGGCATGGGGTCGACTCAGCCTCTAACAGAAACGAGTACCAGGAGTATCTCCTGGTGGTAAAGGCGGCCGGTGCGTAAGACTGACAACCTACCACCATCCGGTGCCGTTGTCACGAAATCCGGGAACCTCAACTTCCTGGAACCCTCTGGGCCTTTCTGGGCCTGTAACGGGACTGCTTTACCTTTACCTTTACCAATGTTCATTACCGTGTTCACAACAGCACGTCACTAGTCCCTATCCTGAGCGACAACAACGCTTTCAACGCCCACCCAACAGACCTACTTAAAATCAATTTAATATTATCCTCCCATCTACGCCTAGGTCTTCCAAGTCTCCTCTTTCCCTGAGGTTTCCCCACCACAACCATGCATGCACCTCTTCTCTCCTACATACGTGCTACATGCCCCGATCATCTCATTCTTACTTATGTGATCGCCTGGATATTTGGACAGCAGATCATAAAGCTTCACACTGCGCAATTTCCTCCAATCCCCTGTTCCTTCGTCCTCCCTCGGGCCCAAAATGTCCTCCTCAGCAACCACTTTCAAAAATAGTAAAAAAGCTCAGTAACTGCTATACGTGCCCATGCTTTAACATCATTAAAACTCCACATAATGCCCATAAAATTTCGCACGATTCCACAATAAGCAGTAATTATCTCCCAAGAATATTAGGCGAATGGCCTGTGAAGTTGGCGCCTAGTGAGAGCTCTGCGAAGGAACAAGTTAATTTTGAATTGTCCATGCCCTACCAACAACAGTCACATGCTGGTTCATGTCAATATGCTGCTCAGGCAAAAGCAGCCCAGACCACGGGCACTGATCGCGATATGGGTGTAATGCAGCGCTAGCAAAATCCTTTTAAAGGTACAGATTAACCCTGTCAAAGCCTAGTGGTTCCTTTACATACCACCAGGTTCAACAGACTGCCCACAAGGTGCATTTAGACGTGTTTTACACACATCTCAGAATATACAGCGATTATATCTACACACAGTATTATATGAATGGTTACTATAACCGAGATGGCGTGTGTTTACTGTGCGGTACGATCTAAATTTGTAAACGAAATTCAGGTTCGTATTTTCTTTAAGGTTTTTAGGCGAGACTTCCCCGTTGTGTATTTTTAGTGGTTAATAGAAGTATAAATTTTATTGTAACACAACTTTATTATATAAACAAATTTAAGAAAACATAGCGACATGTTTCGACCTACTTGAAGCCGTCTTCAGGCTTTGACTTAAGACAGTTAAATATATAATAAACAAAGCCTTAAAATTACGATCTCACTTACACTGAGTAATTAATATAATATATTAATATATTAAAATATAAATAACATAGATACAAGAGATTATTTATTTAACTTATAATTTATATACAATTTTAAGACGTAGTTAATTATATATTTAACTCTCTTAAGTCAAAGCCTGAAGATGGCTTCAAGTAAGTCGAAACATGCAGCTATGTTTCTGATGAATATGACATTCAGAGGACCGTGCATCGTAATATATTCCTATAATACAACCAACGAGATGCACTAATTTCTCAAATTTATTTTTGGAATAAAACTCTACATGTTCCGGACAGTTTCTCTGTCCATCACCAGGAGGAGTTTTTCACTGTACACACCGCAATGGTGTATGTCACACAGGTTTGCGGACAGCTCGCGAGCTGTCAGCAAACCTGATGACATATACCATTGATGTGTGTACAGTGAAAAACTCCTCCTGATGATGGATAGAGAAACTGTCCGAAACATGTAGAGTCCTATTCCAAAAATAAATATGAGATAGTAATGCATCTCGTTGGTTCTATTATAGGAATGTAGCTATGTTTTCTTAAATTTGTGTTTATACAATAAAGTTGTGTTAGACAACAATTCATACTTCTATTAATCATGGTCTTTAAGTGTTAAATACGAAGCTAACCCACATCCAAGTTACGTATGAAAGTGGTTACGCAACACTGAGCAAACAAGAAACTACATTTTTCTTTACGACTAATTAATCAGCCACATAACCAATTAACTATGGTAAAACGTTCTCGGGTTATCGACCACGTCAACTGGAAACAACTGTCCCCATATTTCGGAGATACGCTTTGTCTGCATCATCAGGGATTTCTTCCTGGTGACGCAGTTTGCAGTTATCCGAAACAAGTCATTGCCTTCCACCAGTTGATGTGGCTTGCAGTCCGGGCATATTACACAATTTTAATACTAGTGAAACCTGCAAGTCTGTAACTAAAACAGTAACTAATTCCAAAGGACAGCCCTTCTTGACAAACTGAATGGATCAGCTACACAAAAAATTGCCCGTAGATCATGCAATACAAAGGTCCATTCTTAACAGAAGGCCATAAGTCCCATTCCCGGGCCACTTGCACACGGTCCACACACAAGCACACACTATTTATTTAAAACCATACTTCCCAGTCTGCACATAGTTCAAAGTGGTTATTTCCATCTGTACAGCGCAATATCTATGTTCATGTGTCTGGCCCACAGTAAATAACCAAAGAAACATTGCAACCAAATATGAACTTTGGGGCATGCCAAGACGTTAAAATTTATATAAAAAAGTTTTTATTCGCTAAAATTACACATGCGCGAAAGGTACAAAATTTGGAGGTTATGTCTAACAACTTTCACGTTGAGGAAACCTACAGTATGTATAATAAAATTAATTATATACGTCAGCACTAGCTTTTCTTATTTATACATATATAATAAATATTACGTTTATATGTGTATATATACATATATTATGTATAAATAAAAAAGGTACTGCTGGCGTATATGATTAATTTTATTGTACATTCATTCCAGCACTTCGTGATGCCTTCTTTCAATAACCTACAGTGAATTACATGCACATGTCACTAACTGCCACGCGTATTCATAATATTCTGCCTGGCTCTCAATGCAGTCATGAGATGACGTCACGAAATATGCGCAAACAGAACGGCTTACCGCCTACTAACAACTGCACCTCTATCTTCTTTTATTTACAAGTAACACTGATAACTAAAAACTGTTAGGTCTTCAACTTAATCTCCGCGAAGCCTTTCGCATCGTGGCGCACTTTGCACGCACGCAATGATAAGAGATAACACAACACATAAAAGAATAGTCAACATATGTGCTATCAGCTGTAACTCCCGGATATCCTCTTGAACCAGATGCGCGTGCTGCATACACGGGGTTATCAACATCTTTGGAAAGGGTACAGAACGTTGCGCGAGATGATTACAGGGGCTTAGTGAAATGTCTACAGCTTCATCTGGTGATCCCAAAAGGAACACAAGATTTTAGGTTCTTGCAGCGGTCTTGCTGAAGATTCAAGTCTTTTGAGATGCTACGCTGTGTCGCTGGGGGCAGCAATACCAGACGTTTCGAACGACTGTATTATCTTCATCTTCAGAGTCAAGATGTCAAAGAAGAATAATTCTTCAACAAAGGGTCACAACCCTCTAATCGCAGAAGGCTTTATTCTTCAAAATGAAACTCTTTTGCTTAAGTGTGCTGAATCAGTGTTAGTTTCCTTTAATTATTATAACATCAATAAACTCCATCAGCCGTATCAACAAGCATTTGCATACACAACAGAGAAATTCATTTTCAGCGCGAATAAGTGCATGAAGTTTGATGGGAAAACTACGGGGTTGTCAGGCGAAATCATAACAAATTCCCGTGCTAAATTCCCACCACCAGCAAGGCACTGTTTTAGCACTCAAGATCCTGGGCATTAATACAACAGTACAAACTGATCGGAGACCGCGGTAGCACAGTGGTTAAGGTGCTGTGCTACAAATCGGAAGGTCGCTGATTCCATTCCAGATGGTGCCACTGGCATTTTTCATTGACATAATCCTACTGAACGCACTATGGGCCTGGGAACGACTCAGCCTCTAACAAAAAATGAGTACCAGGAGTATTTCCTGGGGGTAAAAAGCGGCCGGTGCGTAAGACTGACAACCTTACCACCATCCTGGGCCACTGTCTCGTAATCTGGGAACCTTAACTTCCTGGAACCCCCTGGGCACCTCGGGCCTGTAATGGGACTGATTTACCTTTTTACAACCTGATCAGGTATGCCTGACGCTTTCTTCTGCGATCCTAAACTTACAACAGATACCCAGATGCCACATTCAACTTTTGGTGCCCTTTCCTTGAGCAATGATTTGGGTAGCTCCATCAGGCGAGAATCGCTATGCAGTACTAGCCTACTTCGTGAACAAATACGAAGCCATGACGTCCACTGCCAAAGAAGGCTTGAAAATGTACCGTTAATTTTTAACTGGCTTTGTTTATAAACGAATGTTAATTGTGGTAAACCAAAGTGGAGGTTCGCCAGTTAGATACCCGGAAGGCACAAACTGCAATAGGGATATACTTTTCCTATTGGAACAAAACGTACTGACAACTTGTAAAAGCACAGTATTACGAAGGCGTATACGGGCCTTGGAGTAAATTGTCGTGCATTTTAAGCCTCGACACTAGTTTAACGGAACGGCATAGCTTTATCTTTCGGCCGCCTTATTCAACGAGGAGCTTATTCACTGGGCAGGCGATTTCATGACCAAGTTCCTCTAGACAAGATAAGCAATGTAACACAATCCCAATCCCCGTCTGCAATCCGACCCCGGTCGTCCAGCCTGAGCTATATCACTTTATCAAACGAATTGGTTTGTTCTTGATTTAACGAAGAATTCGGCAGCTTAGATTATGTCTTTGATACTCTCTAAGAACAGGTACAGTAAAATTTTGATTTATGCCAAAAACAGCCCTTATGAAGGCCTGGATGTATTGACGTTGAAAGCGATACAAACGCCTTGAAGCTTGTCCGTACACAGCAAAAGTTACAAGCACAGTCCCTAAGCTTCATGTCAGAAATAGATTCTCCCAATCGGTTGTATGTAAAGCTCTTTTAATGTAACTGTACCGTTTATACAGGTATGCGCCGCATAACGACGTTTCGGTCAACGATGGACCGCATGTACGACGGTGCTCCCATAAGATTATAATATAATGTTATGATGGGCCGGGTAGCTCAGTCGGTATAACGACTGACTACGGGCTGGACGGTCCGGGATCGAATCCCGGTGGGGATGAGATTTTCCGGCCGTCCAGACCGGCCCTGGGGCCCACCCAACCTCCTGTAAAATGGGTACCGGGACTTTCCCGGGGGTAAAGTGCTGCCGGGGCCTGCTGCTGACCACTCACCCCCTTCTAGTGCCGCGGTCATGGAAGAGTACAACTACACCTCTACCCACCCTCTGGGCCACACCGGGCCTGTAAAGGGATCACTTTACTTTTTTAATACAATGCTATAATATTTACCATTTTGTTACAATTGCCTATAGTATTCAGTACAGTAACATGCTGTACAGATTTGTAGCCTAGGAGCAATAGGCTATACCATATAGCCTAGGTGTGTAGTAGGCTATACTATCCAAGTTTGTGTAAGTACACTCTAAGACGTTCGAACAATGACGATATCGCCTAATGACGCATTTCTCAGAACGTATCGCCGTCATTAACTGACGCATATCTATACTGGCATGGAAGCTAACACTTTGCCATGTAAGTTAGCAGCGATAAATTGTCAAGTGACATAAAATGGCTGATTGGAAAGGACGTGTAAGGGAAGAGTCATGCCAAATTTGAAATATGGGGGTATTATCACGATATACGCTGAGAGACTGAAGAAGAGCACGAAAAACTGCGGATGCAGCCAGTCTTGAGACCGACATCTGAACACAGGACCTCCAGATTACGAAAGCAGGGCATCTTCGCGAATTTCGGTGTCAGCTGGAATCAAGTAACTTTGAATGCTTTTGCTGAATTTGCAGCACTTGCGACTCCAGTTCCACAGGATCATTACACTGCAGAATGGTACTCAAGTTCATTTCCGTCCTGCACTATAGAACCCTTCACTTTGGTGGCGAAATGTAGTCCCAAGTATTCTCACACAAATGTACGTCAGAAAGCTCTGACCCGTGTCGTCAAGCCGAGTCCAGCATCTGCCTAGAGATTCGGAAGTACAACACCGCGTATACCTAACAGGAACTGGCGTACTGTGGGACACTTCACATGCTTCAACACGACAACCAATGTGTGTACCACGTAACACTGAGACGCGTTCGCACAACCATGGTTGCCATGGAAAAGCAATAAATATTAAATATCAGGCTGTGTGTATTTTTGCCATAGTTATCTGGCATGCAAAACGCACCTCTTCTGCGGCGTATTATATTGTCATTAGTGGCATGTCTGGCTTTGCATTATTTTTCCCCAATATCTTATAAACACCACGATTTTCGGAAATAATTTAGTGCATACAAAACGTGTTTTTCTTTTCTCTATAACTTTGTCTGGAGCACTTTTCATTCTAAGAAGAACTCGTCACAGTTTTATCATAAATTTGTCAAAGTCTCCATGCAAAGTACCCGTTATTATTGCCAAACTTTCATCAAACTTGAATTTTCTCGACGGATTTTCGAAAAATACTCAAATACAAAATTTAAAGAAAATTCGTACAGTGGAGTTCATACATGCGGACAGACAGACGGACGGATGGATGGACACACATATAGCGAACAGTCGCCTTTCGCAATTCTGTGACCGCGTCTAATATACCGGAGGGGGGGGTTCACCAGACGGCGCATTCGTAAAGCGACGTCACAGCACAAGTCCCCCCGACTTTTTCACCACAGTACCCCCCCCCCCCCCCACCAACAACCCCCCCCCCCCACCCCCCCCAACACCCACCCCCCCCCCCCCCCCCCCCCCCCCCCCCCCCCCCCCCCCCCCCCCCCCCCCCCCCCCCCCCCCCCCCCCCCCCCCC
>Ga0123352_10005785_pt1 | contig 18733 bp, 12 predicted proteins | sample TergutLab28metaG_FD_89700 | JGI IMG/M metagenome (GOLD analysis project Ga0123352, IMG submission 89700) | Labiotermes labralis P1 segment gut microbial communities from Petit-Saut dam, French Guiana - Lab288 P1 | ecosystem: Host-associated > Arthropoda: Insects > Digestive system > Gut ... | reverse complement strand
TTCTTCTATGCTCAACATGTTTCGGACATTAATACATCCATCATCAGGAGCGTGCGACTTTTCTATTGTATCACCACATTGGTCGTGTGTTCTTGTTTCGATGTGTGTTGGAGTTTCGGTGTGGCTGGGTTGGGGAGGATTCCGTGTAGCAGGCTTCAGCCTGGTACACGGAATCCTTCCCAACCCAGCCACACTGAAACTCCAATGTGGTGATACAATAGAAAAGTCGCACGCTCCTGATGATGGATGTATTAAGGTCCGAAACATGTTGAGCATAGAAGTGAGATAAAACTTAATAACTAGTGACATCAAGTTGGTCTCTTATTCTTCAACTAGTGTAACAGAAAAGTAATATCTCTCTGACCGTGTGTGTGTGTGTGTGTGTGTGTGTGCGTGGTGGCGTGCGTGTTTTTTTTTCTGGGAAACAAAATTTTCGGGGCTACGTGAACCAAGCTATAAATTTTTGGGTTACATAAAAACACAACGGATTTCCGATCATTTGATTTAATAGGTCTATACCATGTTAAGAAAATTCTACACAGCAGACTCAATCCTGCTACTTGAGGTTAAGAATTAAGCCGATATTATTTGTTTCTGACTTCTCACACTGAAGATTGTCGTGTATATGTGCCCTGGAAATTCCAGGGAACGCTCCTAGCTGTGTCGTCAGACCGTTTTATGTTCACAGCAAAGAAATAAAGCAAACAAACGAGCAGCGTCATCCGAAATTAAACAGGCGTGATGACATTGTTACATGCAGACACGGTGCGTTATTTGAGACGCCGCAATTGGCCACTAAATGCTGGTGTTTCAAATATCACGGTCTACCCTGAAAGTTGAGGAGTATTGTGCTCTGAAACGATGGCACATAGCATCACTTTCACGATGAGTCTAATGCTGGTGTATTGAAAACTCCTTCACAGAGATCCATTTTAATATCATCGTATCTTAGCCGAGGTCTCGCTGAACAATTTTAAACAACTTCGACAAATTTGAGGTCTTCGCTGTTCTGGATTGTTACGCAGCGTTGATTGGCAGTTAGTTACCGACGTTTCAAGAGTCTATCGGTCCCTTGAAAAATGGAACCGATAAGCTATCCTGGAACTTTGGCAACTTCCAATCCACCTTGCGCAACAACTCGGAATAGCGAAAAACTCATTTATACGGCGACGGAAGCCTAAAATCACGCATTCGACAATGATGTTGCTTCCTTTCTGAGCCCCTGTCGAAATACAGTGTCCTACAACTACAGGAACTGCAGTGTTGGGGGTCACTGTTCTGTCAGAAGACGAAGTTTGTGTAGGATGTCGAGGGTGTTCACGGCGGTAGCTTGTCTGGTACAAACTTACTGACAAAGCGTAGAACATACTGCCTATATCATCAGGAGCAGCAGAGGGAAAAGAGAGGCAGAAGTCACCTCGAAAGGACCCTGTAAAATTCTACCATACCACACGACGTCACTCCCCAGAATGTGTCAATGTTCAAGACATTTTAATATCTTAGAAGTGAAGGTAAGTTTAGGGTATAAATTGTGTTCTCTTTTTGTTGCTGCAGAAAATATTTATATGTAATTTAATATTTACATTTTAATTATATAGTAATGTAAATTAAATTAGTTTAACATGTGTACACTATTCATTCAAGATTTAAATGTTATGTAATGTGAGAAATAAGATTTAGCAACAGAAAGGTACGTAGACGGATGGCAAAGTAAAGGGCTTCAGCCTGGTGGGTCTGTCACCTAGATTGGGACCGTTTAGTCTGATAAGTGCGTATGAATGCTTCGTAGAAACCTACTACCCACATCTTCAAGCTATGTGCTTTCTTTAGCAAATCATCACTACCAAAAAAAAAAAAACAGAGCACGAAAAAGTAAAGTAGCTTGAAATGTTACCTTGGGCGCAAAAACTTTACTTCGGCAACGAGCAGATACGGGTATTGTGGACCAACTGTGTGTAGACGGAAGCAGTGGCGTACCCAGGAATTTTATTCGGGGGGGGGGGTTTCAACAAATTCAGTTGAGGACAGAGAGAACGGGGATCTGGGGGCGGTAGCCCCCAGTCAGGGGTTCTGGAGGCAGCTGTAATTTGGTACAAGAAATTTCATTTCTTATAGTAAAATTTTCTTAATTTTTGGTACTTTACGACTATTTACGATGACAACCAATTTATTTGTCATTGCTAATGTAAAAAATTGCAAACCTAGGTTGTTTTAGAATTTTACTGCCTTTTTTCCGAACATCTTGGTGTGTTTGCTTCCTAAACTCAGCAATTTTTAACAGTTTTCACAATCGGGTTGAGTTTGGCGTGATTTTGGAGGGCCTTCGGAATTTCGGGGGGAGGGGGTGTTTGAACACCCCAACCCCCCACCCCCTACCCCCTTGGTACGCCACTGGACGGAAGGGACCAATATCGTGGTACCGTCTGTGCGTAGATGGAAGTTGCCAGTGTGTGGGACCGTTCCTGTAGAATGAAAGGTCTGTGTAGACTGAAAGTACAGGTATTGTGAGCTCCTCCGTGTGTGTACGCCAGGGTACCGATATGTGTAGATTCAAGATACCTTAATGCAGATAAAAATACAAACAAATGTGTATTAATAGCGGAAGTGACGTTGAATGACAGGCAGGTCTGGTGCGGCGCTACGCATGGCCGGAAACAACGCCCTGTTGACCACCACTCACGGTGCCCCATCAACAAGGAACCTACCGTGTTTACTAACATATAGTGCCAGGAAAACAGACGAGCAACCTTAAACATAATCCACTATAGACAGTCTACACAATCTCACGTAACATACGTCGCAAGTTGTCCCAAGAACTAGTTCCTTCTAAGGGGGTTTAATAATAGAAAGGATTATACAAATGAATACGGCTGTCTTCGGGGAATAATACCGTGCAGTCGGGTAGTTGGATGCCACTGTTTTAGAGTAAAATACGGTCTTCATATTTAAGGTACCTCCTATTCGGCACTGACATAGCACTTTAGACTAGTTATGTGTTAACGCAGAAGATGGTCGAAATTTTTAACTCACAGGCCAGTAACACAGCAAGGGCTGTTCCCACATTACACAATTTTGTGGTGAACACACTATGGCCATAATCGTGATTCATTTATCATACGACTGCACTCTGGATTCAGTCTTCGTATTCAGAGGTCCTGTTTCCAAACATGAAAATCGAGACCGTTTCTAATGAACCTGCATGTTTTCCATAATTACTGCCTGTAAAATTTCGGGACGCCGATTCCAGTGGATGCTCGGTCTAAGGCTTACTGGGATCGCGGGTTCAAAACCCGCCCACGGCATGACTGTGTTGTCTCTTGTGAGTGTTGTCTGCGACGGGCCGATCCCTCGCCCAGGGGAGTCCTACCGAGTGATTGAGTGTGCGTGTCACTGAGTATGATCTGGTGCAACGATAAACCTGGGCACCTTTAGTGAGTAGGTAGAAAGAGGTCAAGATTAATAAATGTATAAATATGAAGAGAAATTTGGGGACATCTTACCTAAAATTAGGCCAATATCACTTCGTTTTACTTCAGTTACAAATCACAATTTGGTAATGATCATATCATTGAACATTACAGCAACCGACAGCGACTTTATATGAACAAATAAAATACTGACCGCATTATTATAAATAAGACCGAATAACCGCAGTTACCAGCGCTTGCTGTGCAAGGACAACTGCTACTTTCCTTGTCAGAAGCGCAATATAAAGGGGAATTCTGAATCAGATAACATACGAGATAAAAGATGTCAGTATACTGAAGTAAAGGACGGGTAATATTTTCCTGTACATAATTAAGAAGCACGTAATTGAAATCATACGGAAGAGTGGCGATATACTTCCACACATTCTTAACCTCAGCATTACACTGAATAGAGTGTCGCATTTAATTTTACCCTAACACAAATAATATTCTAAACAGAAGTGCTTCTAAACTTGAGCTACGTGACATTAGTTCTCTCTTTATATTCACAAAATAACAATAACAACGTAATATAAACGTTATTACTATAAACGTTACAATATAACATCACTGGATATTAAACATTAAGCGCGCATGTGACCTTCCATCTGCACTATTTTTACACGTCTTAGCCTACTCTTAGCGGATAAGAGTGTACATTTAGTACACGATGTTGTAGAAAGAAGTGCAAAAACTGGTCTTGGATGAGAAACCCTAGAGGCCATTACCCATCCATTCAGGGAGCTGTAAAGTCTAAAGAATTAATTTCTGAAAGGAAGCCGTAAGTACGTCAGCAAGGAATACATTCACTTCGAAATGCCTTTCGTCAACTGTCCACCTCAACATGGGTGTGGCCAGTCCCATACTACTTGCTGCAGCTGATCCAATAAACAGCACTCATTTCTGTTCCTTCTGCTGCCATGTAGCCCTGAAATTATTAGTCTGGTGCCTTCCTATACCAGATGCTGGGACAGCACAGCCGGTATAGTGATTAGGCTACGAACCGGTCGACCGCGGCATCGAGCCTCGAGAATTTTGTCTTCTGCACAGTGTCCGAAACAGGTCAGATTTGACAGCATGCGTCATACGGCGAATAGGCAAACTTATGGAACAGAATTCCTTAGCGTTCAACAAGATGCCCCGTGTGATGGTAGCAATGGATTCAGTGTTCCACAATTCAATACCACCCTTCAAGAAACCAATAGCAGATTGGCCTAAACGTTGTCAGCTTTCTGCCCAACAATGAACAAACCTCAAGAAACATTTGTTTTTAAATAAACATGGGAAACACAACACATTGTGCTAAAGTAAAAAAGCTAAAGTTGCCCCTGACCACTCCATGAAGGCTTGCAGGGGTGTAGAGGTATAGCTCCACTCATTCTTAACCTCGGCACTAGACAGAGGTGAGTGATCAACTTCACGTACCAAACGCTTTGCCCAGGGCAAAGAACCCCGTTCCCAACCGGCAACATTTTGTGTTATTTCTGTTAATTTCTCACGAATATGTCTCAACCTCGTGACTTCTTTCCCGATGACACGGCGCCAGTTTCGGCCTGCCGTCTGGTGCCTCATGGGAATTTAGGAAGCAGACTGGCTCTATAAATGAAAGTAATTCCTACCGTAGTAACAGCTCTGTGAATTTACCACCGTACTGATATTTATCACCAAGTGGTGCTGCACCCTCAAATATGTTTAGACGGAATGTAGGAGTAGTAGAAAAGATACACTACCGTAATAGGCAACCTGCAGGTACCGCACCCATTTTATGGTGGCATTTACGATGATTGTAAACAGCTGCACTATCCTTTGTTTCTTACAAACCCCTCGCCCACTAAAACAACCTCTGGCTTGGTAGGCCCTAACGGATTTGACCAGCAATCGTTTTGGCTCAAGAATAATGCCGGTAGCTTGTAGTCTTGTTAGAACGAAACCAAAACGAATCTTCTTTGTTAAGCCAAATATCATTATTTTAGGCCGAGATTCTTTCATGACACACCAGGTTTCCAGGCTAGCACATGGAAATAAGACGCAGTCCCTCTCAGAACTCCCTTCGAATAATAGAAACACTAGTAACTGAAAGCACTATCCAACGTTCGCCGTTTTGTAAGAGGTACACCTATCCCTATTACATGGACAGGCTCTTACAGAAGCAGGGGGTTGAAGCTCCCAGAATTTCCAGACAATCGGCATGTGAAGGTGGTAGTGTCAGCCCTACGCACCAGTTGTCTTTATCCAGTCCCCCCCCCCAAGAATATACCACTTGTATTCATTTATGTTAGAGGCTGACTCGACCCCAAAGTCATAGCGCGGCCGAAGGGATTAAGTAAATGAAAAATTTCAGTGGCCAAGTCGGGAATAGAATCCGCGACTTTGCAGCTTGTAGCGCTGTGCTTCAACCAACTGCGCTACCTCCTACCCCCATTTTGCGAAAGAGTACTGCATTCGAAAGGTTCCCAACCTTCGCACAACTGAAGTTAAAAAAAAAAACAGAAAGAAGCCGTAACTCTAATCCCCTACAAGCCTTAATGACGTGGAGAGGGACAAATTTACGCCGTGTAGTCTGGTAGAAGACTACCGACCTTCCAGAGCCTTTCAAAGGGATCTGCCACCTACTGTCGATTCTACACCAGAGACGGATACAGACAGGTTCTTCCCTGCTACCACTCTACTAAAATACACAGCGCCACATCCCGGAAGTCAGCGTGTATCTTCAATTCCCCGGTTGAGAACTGCATATTTCACAAATACTGCTGTTGTAAAACCTTTAAATAACACAGTAATAAGCCACGACTACTTCCTCTCAAATGCCCATTCATTGGCCCTAACATGTCACAGCCAGTTTAAAAGCATTTCATTGAGGGTTATGTTGTTAATTAATATCACCATCTGCTGTGATGTGACACCGTGGGAACTCGCAGCTTAAGAGGAAGGAGGTGATAGGAAGCCGCATCATACTTATAAGGGTGATTAGGTCAAGGACTAGATTGGCAAGGCGTGTAGCGTGCATGGAGAAATGAAAAATAAGCCGACACTACAAATATTAAAAGAAAACCTGACGGTAAGAAAGAAACTAAGACACATAGACTTGCGTGGGTGAGTAATATTAAAATTAATATTAGAGAAATAGGACATGAGAATGTGGATTGAATTCAGCCGGCCCGGAATAGCGTTCAGTTGCATGGTCTTATCAAAATGGTTTGACGGTAAGGAATCAATATAACCTACGTATGCGGTAATCTGGGATGTGGCGCCATGTGCTGCGGTATATAAACAAACCATCTCGGAGGACAGAGATTCCTCCATTTTCATGGCAGAAGTGTCTACCAAGTCCTGAGAGGCTAGATCATTTACTGTGAGAATGTGAATCCTCACTACTTCTTGGATCTTTAGTATAACTATGTTTTATCCTCTTGGCGTGCACTAAAATATAGTGCAACTACCGACTCATTGGCAGGTGAGTAACAGATGTTGCAGGTAAGCAGCCAATCGCGGGCCAGTTACGAGTCCCTCCCTCACCTGTGAATGGCAGATTCAGGTATTTCACCTCCCTGATACAAGAAAAGTGACCCGTGTTCGGCCAACTGCGTACAAGCACATCGCAAGCCTCCTGAACATTGTTTAATATTTCATTGTTACTTCCATAAAAAAAAGGTGTCTAATAAGTACTGCAAACTATGCCAGTAATACAGCTCAGTATCTAGGGGTCACGCTGATGACTGGTGAACCCACATAAATCAGGCTGGACAGAAGGCAGCCTAGAGACACGGCACGCTTGGCCTTTTCCTAATGGGAGAAGTGGCATATCGGAAACGACTTCCATCCAAACAAAGTCCATTCCTCTCAGCAGGACACAGACCCACTGCCCAATTGTAGCAGGTCATTTGTACGAGCACGTAAAGGGCCCCAGTCAAGACGGGAAATCCGTGAGCGAAAGCAAAATTTCCATTACGGTTATAGGGCCCAGTCTCGTTGCCTGGCGATTTGTTTCGGACCCTGGGCGACGGGAATTAGACTTGCGCGAAGTGTTACGTTTTGCTCGGTCGGTGTCTTCAGTCCATTAAGTATAATCATTCTTCAAAAGCAAACAGTCGCCCAGTTAGTCACGAAATTCCTCGCCTCTTATAGAATCTGAAGGTTCACTACCATTATTTGAAAGCTGTCCATTGTCCATTCCGTGCATTTCTTTATATCAGCTAACACCGTTTGTTGTACTGTGCATGTTGGTATAACAAACGGTGTACGTCCACTATCACTCTCACAAGGACCCGCAACTCCTCCATATTCTGAGTCACGAGAAGACTGTCCACATATTTCCGCTCAATTTCTGCAACATTCTTTTTAATATTATTCCAAAATCACTGAATGGCCTAAGTACATTTTTAATCTAGTGCCTTAACGTTGTTATTCCTTTAACGCACTGCAGTCCAAATTGTTTCTGTAAGCTCCAATAGTCTGGTTCAAATTAATTTTCCAGACAGTGTCTTATCTTCAAAGTTCAAAAGCAGCCATTAGTTAAGAGAAGCTTTGGGAAAACCAACATAAAACACAGTGAAATAACGTGTCGATTTGAGCTCGACATTCGACCTGGCACGACAGAAAGCGCTGTAGATTTTTGACCGATAAGAGTTAAAGTTTCTGATACATATGGCGACTAAGAAAGTAATCACATCTCTTTAAAATAACTGGTATTCCTGCTAGTCAGTTTGAAACAAAGGGCCGTTCATCTCTCCATAATCAACAACTCTGTAAGTAAGGCACAATTCGGACAATTGTGACCCTCACAGCAGGAGGTCTGTGCAGCTGCAGACAACGCGCCTACAATGACAAAGGAGAGGTCTGAGAGACCCAGAAAATCTGTTGACTAGAGGCAACTTGCGAGATACCTACATCAGTACTTCGAAACTGCACAAATTCCTTACTACCAAAACAACCAGAGGGAAAAAGTGGACTTGTCACGCGGATAGACCCTTCTAACCTGTGGTCAGGCTGAATTTGCACTCGACCCATCCTCAACTGAGATATGGACACATGAGAAACATTTTACCCCAGGTTAAAAGATTAGATTACAAGCATAGAATGATTATTTGTGGCTTTTTCCCCCCCAAAGAAAACTGATTCGATATGGGATCATACACGCAAAATAAGGTACAGAATTTACATCTTTTAGAATGTGAAGCTGTGTGGTTGGGGTAGTGGTTCCAGACGTTTCGAAGGGCCTTCATAACTTCACCTTCAGAGGCCAAGGAATCCAAGTAATTCCATACATTTAGAAGGCACAGTGTTCCTCAAAACGTCGGAAACTACTCATATAAAGTCAGATACCAGAAACCTCAAATCCTCTGAAACTCCACTCATAACGTCTTACAACTCGCAAAGTAAGCTCGTTCTAATATTTCCTTTACGAACTCAGGACGGAAAAGACCAAAATGTACGTCCGAAATAAAGAGTTCGCAACATTTTTTAGTCATGGCTACAACTTGACACAAAACATTACATTATGATGTTATGTAGCGATGATGAAGCCCTACTGAAATATAAGGCACGAGATCACGATACTGGAACACCTACGACGCAACAGCCATCTCGGTTGAGTGGTTGTGCAATTCTGCTTCTTATTCGCAAACTCGTGGATTAAAATCTAGGCTGTGGGAGCGACTAACCTCACCGACATATTTTGTATTTTGCCAGTGCCTCCAGTCAAGTACCCAGAGGGTACTGCAAATTAGGCCACGCCATGTTCTCCCACATTTGTCATTCTCGCATTGAACGGGGTTTGGTGTAAACCAGCTTGTCCAAACTGCGGAAATATGGTGGACGGCTGGATGTGATGACTTTCTCGACAATAAGACCTTCCACTAATATGTAACATAGTTATAAGCTAAGCAAATCATATACGTTTTGGACACAAGATTTACTGTCACATTTGTGTGGTCCCTTGTTACAGTGGCTAGTTGACACAACATGTAGAACACTGAAAGTGACTGGCTCAAAGCCACTGGTAGTGCCTCTGAATAAACCACAAACAAGTAAATAAGAAAATCTGCCAACAGACAGGGCGTATATGAATGTTCCTTAACCAGGATTGCGCAGAATACGGTTAGGATTCCCGACAGAAATGGCGTTATAAATAACTTACATAAAAATTATTAAATTCCGTGAAAAAAAGTTTAAATATTCCATGAAATGTCCAAGAAATTTTGTCCGGCAATTGGCAATACTGTAGTAATCTCCATGTGCCTCTTTGTCTTTTGGCCCGTAAACTTTTTCCTAGGTAGGGGTTTCTAAAGAAGTAAAACATTTTATGGATTCCTTCGTGGAAGAAATGTTATGAAACACTGGCCTATATTATTCAAACACAAGCAGAATATTTTTTAGGAGTCATACACGAGAGCTGGCCTCAGATATTCCTACAAACCACATGGTTACAGACAGCGTAATGTGAAAATGAAAACTGATTGACCCTTTAAGAGCAGTGGTTAGTGCAAGTGCTACCTGCACTAACAGTCAGTGACGTTGCATTTCGCCAGTCCAGTATTTCACAAAGGGGTTTCTTCCTATTCTCCCAACATGTAACATCATAACCATACCTGCTATAGCATTTTAATAATTGGTTGGTCTTTGCAATTGGGACTGTGAATGTTTTCTGTAAAGTAGGAATTACATTTTTATGCATTATTTATAAGACCTCGAGACTACCTCGGGTTCTTAAACGGAGAAGAAGCAGAGACCCAAACGGAGAAATGGAAAAGCCTCTTTATTTTACATTAATCGAAGTGAGTGGGCCTCGAATTCGGAACTGCTAAGGACGCCATCCTACTTTCGCTCTCCGACACAGAAACAGAAGTCTGTTTGTCCCGCCCATTTCCTTGTTCGGTCGACGTTCAAGTGCAACAGTGGTATAAGTTTTAAGGTGTAACAAAGATACCTGGTCTTTTCTTAAAAACTGGGTTCTTTAAGGGAAATTTTTATCTATCTATCTATCTATCTGTCTGTCTGTCTGTCCGTCTGTCTGCCTGCCTGCCTGTCTGTCTGTCTGTCTGTCTATCTATCTATCTATCCATCCATCCATCCATCCATCCACCCACCCAATGCATGTTATGGAATTATTCAGCTGAATTAGGATACAGACCAGAGGCGGGTTATTATGCAAGTGACACGGAATACTTGAATACCGTTAAAGGCGGGAAGTTTAATGACCAGGGAAGCAATTACTCAGCTTCTCAAAGGCTCTGCTCCACAGACTAAGTCAGTCGGTCAGTCATTTAGTTTAATTGCAACAAATAAAATTATCGAGCAAATTCGATATGCAGTAACGCTTCTGACTTCATTTTGGGAGGTACGCGCTTCGAATTTGAGACAGGACATCGATAATTCTGATTGAGGTTTTTGTGTTTTTCTCAAAACCTCCAGCCAAATGTCGGAATAATATATTAAACTACCCCACAACCGATTTCTACCTCGTGGTTACCAATTCACTATTATTTCACAATCAAATCATTCGATGCTATAGCCCATACATGGTTTGAGTTATAATAGCTAAAATCCAAATAAGTGGATGAAACAAAAGAGATCTTGGTAGATTTATGACAACACAGTTAGCTTCATCCAATTCTCTTATGTTTTACTGATTATACGTTGACAGATACATGAAATATACTCCTCCATAACATCGAAAGCTTTTTATACACGGCGTCAGAATTCAAGAGGAGAAACCCTGAATCATAAAATGTTACTTATCCCACTCTATACGGTTGTGGTAAAGGTCGTATTCGTAAGTGGGGGACACATAATGTGGGGATTTCTACAATAAATTTAGAAACAGCAGAAGGCCTCACATTCTGTAACAAATATAAAATACCGGCATGATTATTATGTCTAAAGTCAAACAACTGGTGTTTCTATTATTATTAACGTAATTCATAAATTTATTACATTCTCAATTAAATTTCCCTTATAATTAATCCACCATAGCACAGTGATATTAATAACTAAGTGTACCATCTGCTCTTAACATTACACAAAAATTGAATTTTGCCCATGCAAATATACATGCACTTCGTACGATTCTCAAAATAGACCAATACTCTCCTCATAAAAGCAACGAGTGACAGGTACTACACGTAATGGAGGTGCAGTAGCTCTGCGTGAAGTAGGTATTACGCTTTAAGTACCATTTCAATGAAACAATTACAACTACTTAGGCCAAATTTATCACGCAAACTTGGACTAAAAAAAAAGTTATGTCAACCCCAAGAAATGTGAGGAGATATAAAACGAAATGTTAAGCAAAACTAGGAACGATACAAAATTAGCATTTTATGAAGCAAAAGCTGCATTTATTTGTGTTACATGTTCATGAGAACTAAACACCGAACAGATTATAAGAAAGGCAAACTGAAATGTTTGAAACTGAACTCGTAAGAAGACTTGCTGCTCACGCTTTTACCAGCTACAAATATATACGCTGTACGCTTATAACTTTTACAATTGACGTGAAGCAATTACGAAACGCCTAAGTTTCCTAACGGTTGTATACCGTAGCCCGCTGCTGCACTCACTTCACGAAACCGCACAGATATTGCAGACTCTCAGCGATGAAGCTGTAGAGTCTCATTAAGTCTCCGTAATGAGATGGCCTCTGACCCGTCTACGGTATAATTCTTGTGCACTGACATGGGGGCCTGTGATGGATGAGATTTCCAAAAATTTCGCGGGCTTCCTTTGACATGCTCGTAAAGGACATATTGCCGACGCTGAGGGGAGAAGGACAAGCAATGCATGTCCAGTGGTGGCTCCACAGGGATAAAACTTAAAGAAGATTTCAGATGGGCTATGGCGATACATGACCGTACAGATTCCTCGGTATTCCTGAAAGGTCAGCGCGATGTTGAACAAGTTAGGATATAAAAGCATAGTTTTGATACCATATACATCTTTAACCCTCGAATGTCGAAAAAAGTTCAACGGTTCTAAAACATGTTTAATTCTTCTCTACTGCTTTTGTGAGAAGAATTTTTAGTTTCGGCAAGTATTCAGCGAGTTACGTTCGAAATGCCCGTCGGAAAAATTTATGAACGTCTTCAAGTAAAATATCTGTTTTAGGCGCGTTCGCACAGTCGCTAAAAGAGCCAATTAGTTTCGTCATGCCTGTCCGTCTGTCTGTATATACCAACGCGACTCCCCTTAGACGAATCTCCGTGAAGTTTGATATTGGGGCCTTGTATGAAAAATCTGACGAGAAAATCCAAATTTGGTCAAAATCGGACAGTATTATCGAACACTTTACGTGAAGACCTAAGTGGGTTTTGTAGTCACCGACGACATAAATTCGCCTTAAGAGCCCTACTGTGCAACACTCCATGTTTACAGTGTTGAGAGTGACAAGTAGCTCAACAACACACAGAAAACGCACTGCTACAATTCCGCTGCAACAGTAAGTTCACCCTAGAGCACGCCATGAAGGCTCACAGGGGGAGTAGAGGTATAGTTCTGCTCTTTCTTTAACTTCGGGCCTAGATAGGAGTGGATGGTCAATGTCATGCCCCGACAGTTTCACCCCCGGAAAAGAGATCTGATGCCCAACGTACAGGAGGTAGCGTGGGCCCCGGGGCCGGTCTGGACAGGCGCGGAAAAGCTCGCCCTCGCCGGGATTCGATCCCTGGACCGTCCAGCTTAGAGCACTCCACTGTAAAAATGCTTACACGAATGCGCCTCAATGTTAGGTTATGCGTACACAGGCTAGTTTTTTCTCTCACTTTAAAAAATCGGGATGTGTAAAAAATGCTGGTGTCACCCAGATTCACATTTAATGTCTACTTTACTGAGCAGGCCTACAGAAAAACAGAAGAACAGAGAGGGTGAAGTCAATAGGCCTATTTTTGCAAATTCTTTATATATTCCTAAATGGGACAAATGTATTTTTATTCTGTAGAAATTAAATGGGAAACGAAATGGTGATGAAGGAACCAAGGTAAAAATTGTTTACTGAAGACTACCCCACTCCTATTAATATAAACTTTAACACGGTATTTAATAGTGTTACGAGGGCGAACTGCAGTAAATAGAATTAATTTAGGTTTAAAAGTAGAAAATCCTGTAAAATCCTCAATTTTACGGTCACTGAACTCAGCAACATTAAAACATAAAGTGGATTCGTCGCGAGCGTACAGATAATTGTGTTTAAGAGATCATACGGCAGTGGGTGCTGAAGATCATGATCTCCTGGGATGTTCTGATACACCCTATAAAACACCAATCTTAAATTTTCTGGTGTCACATAAACTGGATTTCACACTTCCAGTTATTGGTTCTTGGTGCAAACTGGACATCTTTATAAAGTGAGTTTCTTGGCCACAGTGAAAATATGTTGTATTCGCTCGTACTATAAATCCTATATAAGTGAGGGTGTAAAAAATCCTAATACAATTCGTGGGGGTGGGTGTGGTGGGGTGTGGTTTGAAGGGGGGGGGGGGTTGCTTCAAACTGAACGGTCTGAAGAAGTCTGACATCTTACTGACTCTGTTTCCTACGGCATGTACCTAACCCTACAGTATAGGTTGCGAAGTTTACTGTTAAACTGACATATGCTACCAACGTGACGCTTAATTTCTGTTACAATACTGCGTAAACAGGTAAAAAGCACAAGTAAGAAATTGTTCTGTTGGATCCATTAGTTTTGCCTGCGATTAGGACCATGTTTTCAGTTGACTGTATTACACACTTGCTTCATACGTGAAATCACTTAATCACTCCCAACACAAAACCACGACGATATTTTTTTTATACTGAACAAATCTGTACTCCTGCATATACGTTAGTTGAATCTAATGTACGTAACGGAATAGCAGTTATATCTTTAATTTCCCAACGAAATGCACAAGAACAATTGAATATTTGTATTGTTTACTAAATATCTCCTACATGTTTCGGCGCTCACCGCGACATCCTTAGGGACAACTCTTATCACTTCTCAAAACCATATGCTTATTTTAAGTTTGTTATAATGGCTGAGTTACAGAGCATGAAATTATTATATGTGGGTTATTTACAAGTTGTTTACAATTGTTAAATAATACTGTCACTTAGTTATGTCTTACATTTTTTTTTAATATTAAAAGCCCTTCTCTAAATAGTGATGATGCTTGTTTACAGAGAAAGGCTACTTCTTATATTATGTCACAGTGCTGTGGCAATATATGTTGGGGCCCGTTCTCCCTGAGGATGGCGCAATGAGAGCAGAAATATGTAGGAGATATTTAGTAAACAAAACAAATATTCAATTGTACTTGTGCATTTAGTTGGGAAATTAAAGATATAATTCCTATATGGAAATGCACAGAATAGAAAGTTTAACGTTAACGGAATAGGTTTCATATTAATCTCTTATTCAGCTTCCGAAGGGTTGTGTTTTTACCATAGGAATAAAAAGACGATGGAAAGTATCCAACAGGCTGTATGTGTCAGCGTGTCCTGTAGTAGTGTCACGTTGATCAGTCGGACCCCCAATCTGCGTTCTGTTGCAGAAAGGAAAATCATGTTTGTTAAATTTTATATCTAATTAGGAGACATGTGACCTCTGCCCACGAACTCGTAAATACTAAAACGCTTGAAGTTTGTGTGACCGTGCATCACTGACACAATAATATAAACATCCAACTAGATGCAACAATAATAATTTTATTAATAATTTCAATCAGCTCAACATATTTCGGGCGATAATTTCGCCCATCGTAAGGAGCACTAGACTGTGTTTACAGCTTGTGGTACAAAGCACCGACGATGCTGCCTGCTGGCACTAGACTGCATCATCACTGATACAATACTATAAACAGCCAACTAGATGCAACAATAATAATTTTATTAATAATTATTATTGTTGCATCTAGTTGACTGTTTATATTATTAGCTAAAAGGCTTTCTAATAATAGGAACAGCGACTGCATTTCAAGCGCAGTAAATAAATGCCATATTAACCCTTTAAACGCCGAGCTAAATCCCATCTGCCATTTGCTGGCATTATTAGGAGCTCACCATATTCTCCACGTTAGCAGGATAAGGGTTAATTAACGCCATGGAATATGATGCTTATTATACCGCGCATCATCGTGATAAATGAAGAATAAAAAACCAACTAGATTCCACTTATTATTTTATTGTACTTCTTATAGGCTGAACATGTTTCGGACACTATTATGCCCATCATCAGGAGCTCGCGACTGTGATGTTGATTACCACATTGGTCGTTTCGATCTTGGTTTGCTGTATGTTGGAGGTTAGGTGCGATTAGGATGGAGTTTCCGGGCTGCAGGCTAAAGTCGTACTTTAGCCTGCAGCCCGGACACTACTCCAGCCTAACCGCACCTAACCTCCAACTTACAGCAAACCAAGAACGAAACGACCAATGTGGTAATCAACATCACAGTCGCGAGCTCTTGATGATGGGCATAATAGTGCCCGAAACATGTTGAGCCTATAAGAAGTACAATAAAATAACAAGTGGTATCTAGTTGGTTTTTTATACTTCAGCAATGGAATATATTTCTTGAGAAGCCGGCAATCGCTTTATAGTCACGAATTTCTCCGCCTTTTATGGAACCGCAAGTTCTTTACTATATTCACAATAGAACGGGTCTGCTTTCTGTCCTGAGTCACATAAACATCCAACAAATTACTTACTTATAGTAGGCCCTATATACAACAGAATTCCACTGGTTTGTGCAATGAGCCAGACAAACTTCTAACACATTGTTTATTTACCGTCTTCACAACAACACGCCACTGGTTCTTATCCTGAGCCAGAAAAAACTTCTAGCAAATCACTTATTTAATCGAGTTCACAACAGCAAGTCACTGGTTCCTTATCTACCCTATTCCCAACAGCACGCCACTGGCTATCATGAGCCCGATAAAGGTCGAACGAACCATTCGTTTACGACAATCACTACAAAAACGTAATGGTTCCTATCCTGAGACAAGCTTCTAACACATCACTTATTATATATCATGAGCTAGACAAACCACTAACCGACTATTTACTTCTTGTTTTTACAACAGCACGCCTCAGGTCCTTGTGAACCTTATTCCCAACTGCACGCCACTGGTTCTTATCATGAGCCAGATAAACGCCCAACAGATCACTTATTTACCGTATTCACAGCAAACGTTACTGGTTCCTATACAAAGCCAGATAAACCTCCAGCAGATCGTCAATTTACCCTATTCATACCAACACACTAATTGTCCCCGTCTTTGCCAGATAAACTTCGAGAAGATCATTTGTTTACTCTATTCACAATGGCACGCTACTTGTTCTTGTCCTTGCCAGATAAACCTCCAATGGGTTACTTCCCTCATTCACACCAGCACATTATTGGTTCCTATCCTGAGACAGGGAAACTCCCATCAGATCACTTATTTACCACATTACAACAGCACGTCACTGGTTTCTAACTTGAGCCAGGCAAACCTCTAACACAATTTTTTCCCAACGAAGGTTCCGCGAAAAAATTGTGTAGAAAATAAATGCAAAACGTGAAACACCGCGAAAAATTCCAAACATCCTTTGAAATTTATCTCAATATTTAACCAACTTGATGCACAAAATTTGTTTCACAGTAAGTTTTATTTCATGCCTCTACATGTTTCGAGCACATGTACTCATCATCAGGTGGGCAAAATTGCATTACACAGCCTCTGGTATCATCAAACTTATAGGTGGCCGTCTCGTGCACGAGATTTGATGATACCAGAGGCTGTGTAATGCAATTTTGACTTCCTGATATTGAGTACATATGCTCGAAACATGTAGAGGCATGAAATAAAACTTACTGTGAAACAAATTTTGTGCATCAAGTTGGTTAAATACTGAGATAAATATACTGAGATGCACGGTCAACAAAACGTCAAAAAAATCCTTTGCAATGTCGCGGGAAATTTTGTCTGGCAATTGGTACTACTGGAGTCACGTTCACGATCTGATATTTAAAGAAAGATTAGATGGTACAAAAAGATAAGAAAAATGCTTAAACTTTTGCTTGCAATATAAGCCGACATATAGGTAGCAGCTTCTTACAGTAAATTTTCTTGGCAGTAATTTGGCAGAAATTGAGTTGCACTCCGAAATATCAACTTCCTGCTTGCCTGTGAACGTCTTCAAGGGTACAGATTCCTCAGGATAAAAAAAAATTATTTTCGACTTTCAAATGTGATGAAAAAAAGTTGGGGCACAACGCTTAGACTATACTTTTTTTTTTACTGCATTCACAACAGAACGCTACTTCTTCCTATCCTAAACCAAATTAATCTCTAACAGATCAAATTTTTAGTATATACCAATAAAGTACACAAAAGTCTTAACAGATGTTTTTATATTTCAAGCTTCTCCTCAAGCCTCTCCAACATACTTCGGCCTGGCAACTATCATCAAGGAGGGCGATTACAGATTAAAGGACCCAGTGACGGTAGAACCAATGGCGCACTGGCAGGCAATAACTAATACACGAAACGTTAGGCGGATATCACATGAAACGTAATAACACGTGTTGTACAAAGTCACATGTCTGAAGACAGTTGCAATATGTAATTCGAGAACAGCAGATACGGAAATGTATACACACTACACAATTTGGGATTAATATAAGAGGCACAATAAATTATATTTTATAAACCATGCAATAAATGTCATACTGAGAGATATCAAATTCATAAACACTTCATGGTAATAGAATTTGAGTTTTAAGAATTATGTTTTACACTTACATGTACGCATTTTTACATAAACCATGATAACCTGCATACAAAATGTACACAGCGTGTACACTAAAAAAAACTTTGGTTTGTACCCAAAAAACAGGTTTTTGAGGATCTACCTGATATCTGACAAGTCGAAACACGTTGGAGAATCTTCGGAAATTTGAAATATAAGAACATCTGTTAAGGTTTTTGTGTCTTTTGTTGGTATGTATCAATAAACTGAGGTAGTGGACGCGGTACAAAATACAAGCTAATAAGATAACATCACAGATAATTTCTTTAGTATCTTTTTTAATATAATCTATTCATTTAACACTAGGTCTTAAATGTGGCCTCTTTTGATCAGAACTTCAAATAAAACGTAGTATGAATAAAGAGAGACCAACTTGATGTCACTTGCTTTTTTATTTCATTATTTAATGCTCAACATGTTTCGGATGTTAATACATACATCCTCAGGAGCTTGCGACTTATTTGTTGAGTTATTTCATGGGTTGTATTGCTCTGGTTCGATG
>Ga0123352_10005784_pt1 | contig 18733 bp, 13 predicted proteins | sample TergutLab28metaG_FD_89700 | JGI IMG/M metagenome (GOLD analysis project Ga0123352, IMG submission 89700) | Labiotermes labralis P1 segment gut microbial communities from Petit-Saut dam, French Guiana - Lab288 P1 | ecosystem: Host-associated > Arthropoda: Insects > Digestive system > Gut ... | reverse complement strand
TTTTTTTCTACATCTTTTAAACATTAAAAAAAAAAATCTTTGGAGCAGATAAAAAAAAAAAAAAAAAAACTCTAAAAGGCATCAAAGTTAATAATTTTTTCCCAAGATTATTTTTAAATTTCACATCAATTCTGACGCACAGGAATCAACAATGTTACATTTAATCATATTTCTCATACTACAGTTTATGTTCTATACATCATTCACCTCTTAAGATATGTCATCTGGTGAACAGATTAGTAAATACTGTTTGAAATTCTGTCATAGAAACATTTTATATTGTGCGCGTGATAAAACGGTCGCTTCATGACTCAAACGCCACCAGTACCATCGTTGCATGTAAGGTTACATTGAATCGACTGACGTCTTAATTTAGCCAATCAGTTTTAATCTGCTGTGCTTGCGCAACAGACTTTTGAAGCACAGTGAAACTTATATATATTTTTTTGTTCTCGACTATTCAGTACAGTTTAAATCACAGCGCTTTCATTATTGAAGCGTATACAAGGAAGAAATCTTTCGAAAAATGTAGTGGGTAATTAAAAATATTGTTTCTCGGAGTTGCACTTCCTTCGAAGTACAGCATGTATGTGAGATGAAGCAGGTCATTTGCACCACATACTCTAACTTATGGTAACTAGCATGTTATATGATATACATCACATAAGGAAATGTAAGGCCCTTTAAGTTTGCCGTTGTCTGGGTTTCGGTTTTCAACTGAATTCCTTGTATTAAGAAAGTGTAGCAAAAATATGACAAATACGACTCAGGACTCAGGAAGACATTGTTGTATTACTGATTTTAAGCTTTCTTTGCGATCAAAAGAAAATGAAGATCGTGTTTTCGCGTCTTAGCACTCTTTGAAAATTGGCAATGTTTACGACGTCCTAGGAGGCTATATTTTTCCTCGTAGACAATGGAAATACAGCCTACTGCCACAAGGTAAAAACGTACAATATGGGATCAGCATAATTATTATTTGATTTGGAAGTGTCATGAAACCGCATATGATATATTAATTTGGTTTCGTTCCATTCTATTATGTCGACACATTTCTTTGAATGTGTGCAGTCAGCTCATTGTCTATCTGATCACACATTCTCTCAGATGATAAATCAGGACTGCCCTACAGTGCCTCACAGAAGTGACAACCCATTTATCCCTTATCATTTCCATCCCTGCACTCGAACTGCAACTGTCATCCATCTATATCCTCTCACCATATGTCAGTCCGAAACCCTACACTGGACCGCACTCCACCGACAACGCCAAATTCAAGCCTCTCTTACGCTCGGTTTCACCGGTGGCACAATATTAACACTGAAATGTAGAAGAAAAGATTCTTTCTAAAACTGGTAATGTTTTTCTCAGTTTCTATCATCAAGTGCTATGCACTTGAGTAACTGGCAATGTACAAACATAACTTAGAAGGGTTTAAAGTATAAAACTACAGATGTGTATTGTATGTGGGGCTGCCACTTGCTTGAACATTAAGAAATTCTACTTGTTGCTCACAGAGTGTCAGTTTGAGTTTACAATGAGGAGTGTTCTGGCTCTAAGTATGACTTACTAAACTTATCAAGAAGAATGAGGCAGGGTGACAAGTAGGACGTACTGAGGAGATTCTCGTAACAGATACCTACACAATTTCTATCTAAAACCTGGTATGAAACCGACTATTTTGGAGAGCCAGACATACTTTCACAGATACTGTAATTGAACTTCAGAATTTTAAAATTGTGCACAGGATTATCTGGGTAAGTTTGGGCTCCAATCCTCGGCTTATTTGAGAAGCTGCAGGCTCCATATAAGGCAGAAAATTTCGTTACTGGTGTAGCAAATATTGACTTCTCAAGAATGATAACACACAATTTACGTGATTTGAACGAATCTGACAGCGACCTTGAGTGGTTGCTGTGTTCTGTAGGCATATGTATCGAATCAAGCACACCTAACTGCTGTTTGCTAGAAGTCATCACCGACCAGGTCCACAAGTAATTCCTTTAGCCATAAACTTTGTGTTCTTACCTAACCTACAGGTGACTCAAGAACGTTAATGCCATATAAATTCTACTGTCTATCCAGAATGTTTTTGCAGTTTTAAGCCTACAAAATGATCATATTCCATGTTGACATTACCAGTAATATTAAAATTAAAAGTAGGAGAAAGAAATATAATATTGTGAGAATACAGTAAGGAGGGAAGGGAATTCCTACTTGGGAATTAAATAATAAAGAGTTTGGTTTTCTTATTTATGAAATACATTGACTTCGAATTTGTGTAGCTTAAAGGCCTTTATACGGAAATAAATCATTGATTATTGCAAAAATCGTAAGACAACCATATTCTTTGGGAAAATGCAAATGTTCTGATTTTTAATGTAGACGAAACACCGTGTTAAATAGTAAATTACCGAAATAAAACATACCATTGACCGAGCTAACTAGCAAAACAGACATGTATTGGGCGACTAAAAATTCACTTACCAATGAAGTTAATCGTTCGTATGAATATTAACTATATCTTATGTAGTAGAATACAATACTTCTATCTTACTCTAAGGATTATTTCAGTATACGTCAAAAGTTTTGAAATAAATCCGACGTTCATGGAATATTCGGTTATATAACGACGATTTTCAACTACGTTGTGAAAGAGAGTTGATTGGTAGGAGACTAGGAAAAAAGAACTGAAAATGATACGGAAATAAATAGTAGTAAAATACTTTCAGGTATCATGGAATAGTTAGCCGGGAAGGAAGAGGACACTACAAAGAGAATACACAAGAGTGGAAGGTCTCGGAACCTAAATTTGAAATCTGGTTGTGTGCAATGCAATTACACTTTTATAATACAAGTAGTGCAATACGCCTATACAATTTTGTTACAATTAAACTTTTAAACAGTCCTAAAATTAATTTTTTGAAAGTAATAAGATGTTTCATTAATGATGGAGAACACGTCAGTGTTATGGGGAAATTTAATGCGACAGATTCGAAAGAAGGTAGGGCCAATGTATGTCTTAAACTTCCTGATTAAGCCCCACAATCCCTAACCTGGTCTTATGTCGCCCCTGCAGTGTAATTTTAGAGGAAGCAGCACTACGGTGATAAGAAAGACGTCGCCAACTTTCCTGATCACTTCCAATCTCTCGGGCATACAACGGAAGTTTAGCAAACTGGCGAAGTTCTTATATATGGGGGATGCGATTACTTTATTTGTTTGCTGGGAACTTCAAGAATTCAGGAACGCAGTTCCAGGTGTTTAATACTAATTATATATTCTATATTGATTGAAATTTTGGGAGTTAAATTTGTGTTAAAATCAAATATGAAGAATTAAAACGGCGGAAATACATTTCCTCAGAAGGGTAACAAGATTAAGAATGAGGTTCATAAATGCAGTTGATATATTATAGGATAACTGTTATCAGCAGAATAATAAACTATGGATATAAATAAATGGCTACAACATTTGAAAATAATACCTGAAAACCAAATTTTGAATCTGTATATCGGTGTAAACGGTCTGGTGAAAAGCGCCAGGGACCTTCGAAATATATATATATATATATGCCTTGTAGAGTGCTAGAATTTGGACTCTTCGGAAAGTAGGTCAGAATTACCTGGAAAAGTTTGAAATGTGATGAAGGAGAAAGATGGAAAAGAGCAAGTGGACCTCTAGTGCGAGAATGAAGAAGAATTAAAAAGAGTCAAGGAGAACACGAATATTCTACCAACAATAAAAAGGAAGGACGGCTAACTGGATTTGTCACATTTGCGTAGGAAACGCTTATTAAGACACGTTATTGAAGGAAAGATAGAGGGAAGAGCGAAGGCCTTAATAACTTCCTATTCACAGTTTCCAGAACAATCCACAATATCCCTATTGCTGATAGAAGACAGGAACTATGTCTGTTTATAAAAGGTAGAGGAAAATACAAAAAATCGGGAAGGAAGTAAAGAGGAGGAAAGAAGACATTAAACAAAGTTCAAACACTGAGAAGGATTCCCGAACGCTTATCATAAGGTCTATTTCTATTGCACTGTTTGCATGCCCAGCAGATGTATTACTCCATTGTTTTTGTTACTGCGTTCTGTTTTATAAGCAACTTATTACGTAATCATAGATTCTGTACCAGTTCAATTTGTCGGTCATAAACCCAAAGTTTCACTGATGTGTGGTTGACCGTGCATCGTAATTCAGTATGGAAAAGAAACCAACTAGATGTCACTTTGTGTTATTCTTTATTTCTCCTGTACAAGTTGCTCATCAGGTTTCGGGCAACCATGTGCTCATCTTCAGGAGCTGACGACTGCGTAGTGTGGCGATAACACTACGCAGTCGTCAGCTCCTGAAGATGGGCACATGGTCGCCCGAAACATGATGAGCAACTTGTACAGGAGAAATAAAGGATAACACAAAGTGACATGTAGCTGGTTTATTTGCCTTACCAAAGTTTCACATTGTCGCCTTGCTCGTGAGGGTTGAATTAAAACAGTAGCCCTAATTACACACAGTTTCGTAGGTACGGATTGGTCAATCGGTATAACGACTCGCTACGGGCTGGACGGTTCGGGGATTAAATCCCTGGAGGGGGAGGGCGTGGGCGAGATTTATCCGCACCAGTCCCGACCGGCCCTGGGGCCCAACCTAGTCTATTACACAATGGGCAAAGGGTCTCTTTGACAGGGATCAAAGCAGCAGGGGCATAGTTCTAACCATCCATTCCCATCTAGCGCCTAGGTTAAAGAATGAGTACAGCTGTACTTCTATTCTCCCTCTGTGCTTTCATGGCATGCTTTGGGCGATCTTCTCTTAACATAACGTCGAAAAATGAAGATAATTTTCGCACGGTCGCTACATTTTAAATTCTCTTTTCACAAAATGAATACTGTAAAAAATCGTGATTTTTTTTTCGATGTCCTTTACTGCTTACGGCATTTGAGGTTACGAAAGTAAAGTAAATTTTTGCGATTTGAATTTCAAGTGCGAGAACTCGCAGGCAGAGGTACTGACAATTTACGTCATAGAAACAGCAAACCGACTCGAGTTTTCGAGATTTGGCGTTCACACAGCGCTGATGAGCACGATTTAAGTCTTTTAGGATGTTGCGTCTTATGTACCAGTTGAAACGGCGTAATATCATGTATTAACTTAAAAGAACTGTTAGGGTAATTAATAAAACAAATTTCCTAAAGCGATACTGTCTGTGTGTGAATGTGTATTTATGTGTTTGTGTGTGTCCTGTAAAGCATTTTAACTTACAGGAGACTGCCGTGTCGGAGGGTCAACTGAATATCATATAAGCTTATCATCTACTTTTGCATAAGCGTAATTTAATACTGTCGTGGTGGGAGATGTTAAAATCCACCAATTACACATGGCATCAAACATAAATATTCCTCATTCCGAAAGCTTAATTCCGACTTAAACTTCTAAATTACGTGTAGGTTTATATGCTTAACACAGAGTAGTTACTGACTGATACAGCATGAATTCACGTGTCGTCACGTGCTGTGTTCCACTAGAAAGGATAAGGGAAATCACTTTAAAGCTGAGAAGCTTTTCACAGTAAAACTCACTGTATATCACTCTGGAGAAGACGGTGAACTGCATGTGAATGAATTCTACTTGAAAGAGTAGAAAATAATTAAAAAAGAAAATACAGCTTAAAGAAGAGAAACTAACCCATTACTTTCAATTAATTTTCAACTAAAATCTTCTGATGTGACATGCAAAATGCGTTCGATTTCAAGAAAGATAACTGATTAATAAAATGTTCTTGCAGTTATGATCTATTCTACATTTTGCAACGAAACTACAACAATTTTTGAGTACCAGAACTTTATTGACACCTTTTTCAAAATCATGTAACGTTACACCAGAATCTAGAAGTCATCTCTCACCTATACTTAGAGTATATTATCCTTACCTAAATTCCGTGTTGAGTCATTAAAGAACGCAATATTAGTGAAGCAATGGCGGTAGTTAGGAAATTTACCAGAGAAGCATATGTGTGATTTGAGGCTTTCAAAAGCAATTACATAACAGTTTCCAATCCGTCACGCCGCATCACAAGAAAAGAGCTAGAAGATTAAACAACCATAATGGTGCTATACCTCTTTCCAATTTATTGTCAGTAAAGTCAAAAAGCTGCTAACTCAAGTATATTTGAAAGATTATGCATGAATTTTCTACTTCAAACACTGGACGTGCCTTAGAGTATGCACTTCTAAATGTAATAAATCCGCGTTATTTATCGCGCGTGACATCGTCCAGTTGTGTTTATTTTTTCAATCCAGTATTTATTTCTATTATCCAACAAACATAACTATATGGACGATTCTATATATTCGTGTTTGTCGGGTAATAGAAATAAATACTACGTGTTGTTTAATCTGACATGTTTTTCGAAATTTCAACATCTTTAGCCCCTTGATATCTCCCCACAACAAAATTCTGCGCTGGCCGTTGACTTACTAACGGTCTCACCCTAAAATCCCCAACCATTAGGTTCTGATCAGCATCATGAAATATTCTTGAATGACGTTCATATCAATCAGCATTCTAAGACACATGAACATATAGGTAGTTCGTAACACGGAAGGTCCAAACCTGCAAATACTGTAGGCTGATACTGAGAAAGTTTTGGATGGAAGAAATTTCAGTACTTTAACGTGTCAAAGAGTTAGGATGAATGTATCTTCTCTCCATGATTTTAAATTGTCACTTATTACCTAGGGATTTGATCGCATATCTGCTAAAGCTCTCCTTTGTGTCATTTCTTTAGCCTCGAATGAAAAAAAACGCGTGTATTGAGAAGAGCAATATCACAACAATCACCTGACGTTCTATCCCTAAGAATCTCTATTATCTTAATTGTTAATATAATCCCACGGGTACTAAAACCCCAGACCGTGATTGATGATACGCCTCCACTTTGTCATAGTACCATAAATGTTGCTGTCAATGTCAACAGTTAGGCACATCAGCCCCTGTCATGCTGTCACTGAACATTTCATCGAGAGGGCAAGCATGAACTTTCAACTGCTAGTCAAATCTGTTAAAAAAAAATCTCTGTTGCTTTATACTGCATACCCATCCCTTGCCTCTAATTTACAATTCATGAAAACAGCACATTTTATACTGTATGAAGTTGCTTCTGTGTTTGTAGGTAGTTCCAAAGATCTGCTCCGCTCTAAGCGGAATGGGAAGAACACACTAAATGCCCACCCCCACCCCCTCAAAAAACAAAGTAACGGAAGTTGGATTTTCTTTTCACTCTTGAGATAAAAGAGTGCTTTAAAACTCACCGTTCTACTAGCCGCTCTAGACCAAATCGGGAGCCACTTCAATCCGGTGTATTCTTCAGTACACGTTTTAACATTGTTCTCCGATCATCGCCTACACTTTCCAATCTCCCTTCATACATATTCCTTTTTTTAACTCCCCTCAATTACTTAGCCAGGCCTTTAGTAACTTTACTTAAGTGCTGTAATGCATACTAATAAACTAAAATACGGGAGCCGTTGGCAATATCATTTTATCCAGTACAAATACATTCTACCCTCCAAGTCCAAAACGTTTTGATTTGTACGCCTTACCATTATTTAATCTCTCAGTTCCTCTTTCGCAAGAAGTGTAAGAACAGATTGTTTATAATATTCCATTACAATTTGTCCTAATAATTTTATGAAGCCAGTTAATTATAAATGTTTAGTCGATTAGAAAGTTAATCATCTGACAGGACTCATGTATTTCTTATAAGTGCATTGTTTAATTAGGCCCATATATTCATATATAACGTTAAATATCAACATGCGCACATATATATATCCCATTGGCTTCAATATAACTTTTTTGGAGATACAAATGTGATTCCTGTCACAAAGCTACTCAAATTAGAAATACCGCACTGCAAGCCATTGATTTCCCTTTTATTTAATTTAATACACATGTTAATGTTGATTCAAAATAAATATGTGAACAACGGTATAGTAGGTGTTTGACGATACCAATTTTGTAGGACGAGTTCATTGGCATAAAGTTCAGTTTTTGAATTCGTGTCAGATAGTGTTTGTATTGAAGTGAAAGAGACGAATAGTGAATACTCTTAGCAATGTCTATAAGACACAGCCAACATGAAATTTCATCGCATCGTGTTAAGTAACTTAAGAAGTTTAAGAATGACAGAAAAATAGTCAGTCTGATGCCATCTTTCAGTTAAGAGCTAGTTTTTTAAATTAAATTTTAAAATAAAACACGAAAACCTAATCTTGATTCATGTATGAAAACTTTATGATTTCACAATAATAATTTAAAAAGCAGCAGTGAATATCACCGTATGTGGTTAAGAAAAACGCTGTAATATTCTTTACATATTTTGTTAAGGTCACAAATAAAAAGGCAAAGGTAAAGGTAAAGTGATCCCGTTACAGGCCCGGTGTGGACCAGAGGGTGAGTAGAGGTATATCTCTACTCCTCCATGACCACGGCACTAGAGGGGGGTGAGTGGTTAGCAGCACACTGCGGCGGCACTTTACCCCTGGGAAAGACCCGGTACCCATTTTACAGGAGGCTCGGTGGGCCCCAGGACCGGTCTGCACGGGCGGAAAATCTCGTCCCTACCGGAATTCGATCCCGTAGTCAGTTTCTATAACGACTGAGATACCCGGCCCACTAAGGTCACAAATACTTTCTTATAATAAAAGCCAACAAGATGCTCTATTTCTCAGTTTTATTTGGCAAAGAACGCTACATGTTTCGGACAGATTTGCTGTCCATCATCAGGAGTCCTACTACTGTATTCACTAATTATGTTGCCTGTCTACTAGCGAGGTAAGGATGGAAGACAGGCAACATAACTAGTATGACAAATATCACTTGCTGTGAATACAGTATTAAGATTTCTGATGATGGACAGTAAATCTGTCCGAAACATGTAGAGTTCTTTACCAAATAAAATAGAGAAATGTTGCATCTCGTTGTCTTTTATTATAAGAATATATCATGATGGACGGTCCTCTGAATGTCAAAAAAATGCCACACATACTGTGTAATTCTAAAGCCACTCGAAAGGCCGTGCCAGAGATGAGGTGATTAGTCGCCGTTTTCTTACCGCTGAGGCTCGGGTATAATCCATTTTCAGGGCATGTGAGATTTATGATGGGTAAAGTGGCATCGGGACGTGCTTCCCCGAGCACTTTGCTTTCAAAATTCAACTGTAATTCCACAATGCTCTATATTTATTCAGGCTGACAATGGTCAAGAGCAGGCCTACATCAGAGGCGGCAGTTCCACAGAGACAATATCATCCCACCAACGGTATAAAAATAAATACACCTCAAGGAAATATCTGCAGTGTCAACTCAAGTTTGGCGTAAAGAGTGGGTAACAGAGGTCACTCGGCTGGATAATGTGATAGCCAGAAACGGACAGCAGAGAGGAGAAGAAGTTATTGGAAGAGAGACATTGAAATGGTTCTGGAGGCAATAGGTTATGACTCAGCTTGATGCAAGACTGGTATCTTGATCTGGTGAGAAGCAACTACATCGCAGATAGCAGAAAGATGATTTGCCGTGAGCCTTTATGAGGTTATTGTGTCACGGCGAGGCGTGATGTGAAACATTGAACTGGTGGAGCGAGAGTGTAATAGTACTGTAAAACTGAAGATAGAACAGTACTTCCTTCTTTGGTGGCAGATTCAACACTAGGCAACATTTTTTACTATGAAGTGCAGCTTTTTCTCTGGAATTAAAATGCAGACAATTCCGGTCATCTTAGCTTGTTAGACTAACATATTCGCTTTTTCCTAAGAAGCATGATTTTACCTAATTAGTAATAAACGCAGAACTGCCGCAGCTTCATTTTTTGTATATTTTAAAATGAAGAATCGAGAGATTTAACTTGTTTTTCGCGTTTCTTTCATATATTTTCTAGAAGTTTCGTACAGTTCTGGTAAATATTAGTTAGCGGAGCAAAGGTGTGAGTCGTACATTAAAATGAACATTTTAATTTCAAACTTCTTAGAACCATATTCAATTTTGTAGTCCTTATTGTCTACAGCAGGACGTAGAGTAATACAGTAATTTTTCTACATATCACGCATTTCTTAGCTGTTCTAATATACCAGTAAACGCAGTTATTATACTGCAACTCCCTAGAGGAGACTTTCACAGAAGGAGAAACCTCATTACTTTAATTCCAAAAATTTCAACCAAAAAATACACTCAATTGTCAATTAATTCACAATGTTTTTTATTCTTAAAAATAACAATTGTGTGCACGTGTTGTTTGAAATTGTGGAAATTGCGCTATAATGCACGGAATGAACAATACAAAAGTCTCATTACTTTGTTAGCAACAGCCTATAATTGGTCCCATGCCCGGTGCCAGTTAAATACATTTATGCTTCTTAATGATCTCTTTAAAATATTATCAACCTTTCTACATATGCCGCGTGTTCTCTTCCCCATGATATTTCCCACTTATATTTATGTGGCTGCTTATTTTTTCCCTATACGTGCTACATAAACTGTCAGTCTCCTAGAATTCACCACCATAATAACATCTGAAACAATTAAAAATTTTTTCATGTAATTTTCGAAAGTATGTTATGACTTCCTCTCTTAGATCCTAATATTTTCCTCAGGATATTGTGCTTGGTCACGACGTTTCCATACGGTAAGAGACCAGTTATTAGAATTTCCGTTACAGTGACATGTTACATTTATTTCAAAATTTTATCAGTCAACTACAACGACAACTTTTAATGCAAACGGAAACAATAATGAATGCGAATTTAACGTAAACATAATTTGAGTGTGGTTACTAGATTTCTGGCTATAATAGCTCTTGTAATTTAGTCTGCAGCAGCTTATTTAATATTGGGCTTTTATATGTTTGTCCATGTTCCTCACCACGGGGCAACATCGTCAAAACATTTACCACAACTCAAGGCAAAATTAACGCACAAGAACAGTTAACTAAACCCGTGGATAATGATTCAGCAAATGTGAAGTCACGTATAGCTTTTGGAGTGTACAAATTCGATGAATAACTTCCTGAATTGGAGACAAAAACGGAATGAGGGACGAGGACCTGAGCGGAATAGGGTTTCTTGCGGGCGGCATGAACACAGCGGCATGGTCATCTTGTTATATAGCGTGGCCTATGCGTAGCTGCTGCCTGCATGTTCAACAAAAACCTGGCTCAGAATTACTGGAATAGCAAATACTGAACCCTAGACGCTCGTAACTTGCCTTTGTTATCGTGCCCGAAGCAAAATAACGACTCGGTCGAATTTTAAGGGAGAAAAAGCCACCGTACGTTACATATAATGATATTTTTATATCAAACTCCGTTCTTTACGAGCTCATAAACTTCAATAACGGCCATGGCAAGAGTCCGAAAGGATAATTTTTATGTCCGGCCAAAACTTCATGAGTGTAGGATGATAGAGTGTAAAGATCACAGACACACTAGGAAGGAAATTGTTTTTCATAATGTGGTAATTCTGTAACGATTTGTGGTGAAGAAGGATGATATGGAGAGAATTTACTAGCATTTTATAGTTTATTATGACGTTCAATTCGCTATTTCGCTATATATGTTCCATTTAAGAACGCCGTCAATACGTCCCTCTAAATAGAGCCGAGTGGCTGGCTGATTACCGAATAGTGAATTTAAAATGATGTAGGGGGAAGTGCTTGTAACGTTAATTGAGGCACTGTCGCCGTACTGATTTGGAGGGGGTAAGAACGACCATAGTAAAATCAGTACTATGGTGGACATTTGAACCTGGAATCTTATGAATTGAAATCAGAAACTGTACACACCAACTTTCGGGGTTAAGTCATTGGCTTGGTTCACAGTACTGACTTATATTAGTATTGTCTAGTATTACTATATCGATAATTCGCTAAAATACGAGATAAATTTGAATAATTTTTTGTCCTTCTAACGCGGAGTGAGCTGAGGCAGTTTCCTAGTTTAAATGAAAAAAATTAAAAAAATATTACATTCTGTTATTGAAGTTTATGACCAGGATTCAAAATACAGTCGACGTTATGAGGGTAGAAATTACTGTAATAATAAATCTCTTCCTGAAATTTATAGTTCAGTGGTAATTTGTATGTACCACCATGTTTCCGTTCACAAATCCCATCTTCTGCAACATTCTCATACAAAACAGAGAATATTTTTCTGCACAAAATTATTCGATTGTTTCGTAAATCTACGAGAGAATGTTTACTGCGCAGATATAACTGAATGTTTGCATATAATCCAGATTCAATTCAATTTCAAATAGTTGATAAAACTTTTCAACATTATATAACGGGTTACTGCCAATAAGAAAGACCATGAAAAATTTACGAATAGTTTTTATTGGAATCCTTTCGTTTTCACACGTGAATCAACAAAAATGGTTGTATAGCTAACACATACTTCCTTGTGGTGCAGTTGTGCAGGTTTTGAATAGCTGCAGATTATACGACTTTTCAACTTTTGCAATTCTGAACGCAAAACGTACAAATATATTAAAAAACAAATAAATGGCACTCTTTATAGCAACTTGACTCCCTTTTGTTAAATTATTTTTTAAACTATAAAAATTCCACAAAGTGTGGTTGCTGTAAAACTTTAGCATTGTAATTATCCACAAATTATACCCGAAGCATGTTTAGCTCCGAAATTATTTTGCTAGTTACGCGCGCGATGCGCACAGGAAAAGACAGGAAATTTCGCATAATATATCTGGTATTTGTGTCGGATTTTTACTGCAATGGGAATATATCTTCAGTCGTTTTAAACATTCATTTTAACAGGCCTACTCTTTTCTGGAATGTGACTACATGTAGTTAGGCACTGGGATGTCAACGTTGCGGAGGGTCTGGTGCTTCCATTATAAGGTTAGTGGAAAACTATGTAGAGATTTTCAAGTTCTTATACAAGGGCAAGCGAAAGAACGGACAAACATTGCGGAGCTAACTGGCTCACTTTTTAAAATTTTGATATAATTTCAGGAAACATTAAAGAATTTGCTGCCGCCACGGTACACGGTTACTGAATATCAAAGAGATCGGGGTATGAATGAGAAGTCGTGATGAACAACAGTATGGAGAACCTACAAAAGGTGAAATTGCAGAAAAATACTTTTAACATCCATATATTTGTGATGCAAGTGGAAAATCATGAAAAGTCTTTATTCTGTTTTTAATTCTTATTGTCTAGCAAGTAAATTCGCGGAAAATTTGTCTGTAAAATAGTTGTGTTAGTACTTTCTATATTGTATTAAGACAGTACTATAGTCTTATTATTAGAATCATATATATATATATATATATCTTTAACACAAATACTGTTTCAGCTGCCACTTCTATTTTTCAAGGTATATTTTCGTTCACGTCGCTGAACAGGACTAGAAAGAAGACCTGAAAATACCACATGGAACAAGTCTAAAACGTTGCTCAGTTTCAAACCCAGTCACACAATTAAATGAAATTATTACATACATCTGTATTCTCAACACAATTGTTGCTACGAGTTAGACACAATGTATGAATAAGATAAAGGTTATTTATTTCTGTACTAATCATCACACCAAGGACAGGCATGAGAGGTGAAAGTAAAGCGCCTTGTATCCTTAGAATAAGCATAAAATGGAGGTTAGGGGTCAGCTTCACGGTACGGCAATTTACTCAAATGCATTAACCAAACTCCTATCTGCCTTTTGGCTAGGAGGTGGGGTGGGATGAATAGCCGGTCTGGGCATTGTAACGAAAACTCCTTTCTCCCCCTGGGAAATACTGCAGCCAAGCAGGAGGATGTAAACTTTCAAGACACTTAAGTGAAGCCAACGATATGTAACACGAGTCGAACAATTTATTGACAATTTTTCAATGGTACAATGCACTGCACAGTGTTATTATTCAGTAAATAAATGTTCGAATACTGCGATTTACACAACAACGTTACTGGTTAAGATACAGTGTTAACTGCAGGTTCCGGCTGTTTAACGAGCCACGTTCAGGCTAATAAAAATGTATTTAGGGATAGTATCGCAACTGTCCACTTCAAAACTGCTCAGCTCCAGTTACAGGACTGCACAATTCTGAAGGTTTGCAAGAGACTTAATGCAAGGAACATTACACGGGGAATGGCAAGCCGATTGTGTAGCCACAAGTTCAGTATTTAATTAATATGACCTTACACAGCCTGCCTTCTAATTCACTTGAGTTATTGCGATTGTTAAGATTATATCCACTAATTAATCACAACGAAAATAAAATAGAAAGAAGAAGAAGAATTCTTAGTAATTAACCAACTTAACGCACAAATTATTGTTTTATAATAAGTTTATTATAAGCCTCTATGTGCTCGAAACATGTAGAGGCATATAATAAACATATTATAAAACAATGATTTGTACATCAAGTTGGTTAATTACTGAGATTATACTGAGATGCACGGTCAGCAAAACATCAAAAGATGAATTCTGTTTGTAGCTTGATCACACGACATAGAATAAATTTTGCAACAATGAGTCAACAATGCTGCTAGTGTCTGCGTTAGGAATACTATGTGTAACGTAACTCTTTAATGGACTGGCGTGCCAGGTTTTGCACATAGCATATTATTCGTAAATACGTAATGACTACTATCGTGCCAGAGACAATCTTCAATACTTTAACTATTGGTAAGTTTCATGACAGTCACAGCATAACACATTCTTTTAACTTGTGTTTATTTTCCTTCAAAATAAATTCACTTCCTTTAGTGTTGTGCTAAAGTGCTTATTAATTCGTAAATTTTATTAGTTTTTACGTTTATATATAGATTGTCATCCATACGTCATAGCACATTCAGGCCATTACAAAAAAACAGAACATCACCAATAGTCCTGTTTCAAACAGCCTTACAATGTTCATTCCCTGCAATATGGTTCTATCTGCCTCCCACTTAATAATACTCTGTTCCTAATTAGAATTCTTTAGCCCAATAAACTGGAAAATACAAACTGTTTCCGAGCTGTAATCAACGTGGGTACTATGGAATAAAATATCCGCGTATAGATTAAATAGAACTGGCAATGCTATGCAGAGCAGGACGCATCATCTTATAGATGTGGACAAAACAGCGAAGAAAACAAAATTCTGCGGAGCTGGAAATGGTGTTAACTACACAGTTTGTTTGTTTTTGGCGCGACAGCCCCAGTGGGCCAGGGCCTCCTCTTTCACGAGGTTTCTACACGTAGATCACACACAACGACGTACCACATTCGGTAGGACTCCTCTGGACGAGTAATCAGCTCGTCGCAGAGACCTGTACCTGACAACACACAACAATTACAACAGACAAACATTCATTCACCCGGTGGGATTCGAACTCACAATCTCAGCAGGCGAGCGGCCGCAGACCTACGCCTTAAACCGCGCGGCCATTGGGACCGGCTGTTAACTACACAGTAATGACCGTAATACCTGATTCTTGGGAGGAAATAATCAAGAAAACTATGAGCAGTCTAACACCATACTGAATTCGTGTGTGGAGTAATATGCTTTATGGTATTCGGGATAGACGGTCCAAAGCACGTGTGACGTGGCAAATAAGGAAGAACGGCGTGTTATGAAGGACCTTGTTAAGGTTATTAGCAATAGGAACAGTACCATGATTATTAGGGCGAGGACACAGCTTTTTTTCCTAGTGATTTGATAAATAAACGTAATCACAATTGTAATCTCTATTTATATAAAACTCTCTCCTGCCAACTCAGTCTTCTTGCTGTCGTCAGTTACATTTAATTATCACGCAGCAATGTTGTGGTGCTGAGTATACCAACGCGTATCTGCAATGAAAACCAAATTGATGCACTATTTATCCTATTTTTATTTCGTTAATCAACCTCTACATGTTTCGGCCAATTTGTAGCCCGTCATCAGGAAGTTGACTGTCTATTGGCCATGGCCAACCTACAATCAACTAAAAGGCACAACACGAACCAATTGTTGTATATACACAATTGTGTATACACAATTGTGTATATACACAAGTGATGATGGGCTACAAATATGCCCGAAATATGTAGAGGTTGATTGACGAAATAAACTCAGTATAAATAGTGCATCAAGTTGGCTTTTATTACTGAGAAATATCGAGATGCAGGTGAACAAAACATAAAAAAATATACCAAAGCGGTTATTTCTCATATAACATGCAAGGCGATAACTGTCCAAATCTTCTTTGTCTCGAGTTAACGCTGATACTTCGTGAAATGTTTTGCACGACGGTAAGTAAATAACATTTGATAGAGTTACTAGGCAAATCATGCAATATAACAATCTTTCGGGTGTTAATTATAATTTCATAAGCATGTTAATTAACTTCAGCTTTATTTCTCGTAGTGCAATGCCTTTCTTACACCAGAGTGGAGGGTCAAGCAGAGACAGGTAGTAGAGAAAACTGGATAACTTTCTTTGGCAAAAATATTACATATTCAAATTTATTTATATAAATGCACAAATTAATTATTCTACTACAGATCAAGTTATAACATCCCCTTTTCCCTTTTACGCATATGTATTCCTGGTGGACTTTTTATCTTGATATTTAAAGACAGTTTTTGTGCATTTCTCGCCTATCCCATTAGGGATACATGAAGCTCCCAGCACATTATCCTTTGTTTGATTACCCTAATAACATCTTGTAAATAAATTGTAACTAATTTTAACATACTTTATTTAGAACTTTTACACATTACAGTTAATAAAATAGTAAATGTTTATAGATTCATGGGTCACAAATATACTGCAGTTACTTGACCAACTATATAACCAACTGATGTTTATTGGACCGCGCATCATTGTGATAACTGAGGAATAAAAAACCAACTTGATGCCACATATTATTTTATTGTACTTTTTATAGGTTCAAAAAGTTTCGGGCATTACTGTGCCCATCATCAGGAGCTCGTGACTATGATGTTGATTACCACATTGGTCGTTTCGTTCTTGGTTTGCTGTATGTTGGAGGTTAGTTGTGTTTAGGCTGGAGTGGTGTCTGGGCTGCAGCCTGCAACCCGGACACTACGTCAGCCTAACCGCAACTAACCTCCAACATACATCACACCAAGAACGAAACAACCAATGTGGTAATCAACATCATAGTCACGAGCTCCTGATGATGGGCATAGTAATGCCCGAAACTTGTTGAACCTATAAGAAGTACAATAAAATAATAAGTAGCATCTAGTTGTTTTTTTTAATTCTTCAGTTATATAACCAACATTGGCTAGAATATGGAGACACACAATCTACACTAGAAGAGCAATATTTGACCATGGCCAGCTTAGTAGGAACTGCATACGTCTCCCACAAATTTCGAACTACACTCTCCTTGCTCATATTTTGCAGTGATTAGGAAGTAAACGAGATACATGCATTTCGTTCCTGTGGCGAGCCGCATCTGTGGATGTAACGCTGTACAAGCGGGCTTAGTCATTATTAAACAACAGGTATGGAGACCGTGGATACTACCAGGCAGCTACGAATTAGTCAGTGATGAGAACGTAATGTGGCTAAAATGGACGTAACACCACTGAGAGTTGAGGTTTTGGTTTACTACACCGAACTCTTCCTTCAACACGACGGCTGGCATTCATCAAAATTTTGTATAAAAATTAATTTCGTATGTCAAGGAAAACAGTCTGTGTACACTAGAAAAACTCAATGACTGATGTTGGTTAAAGGATTGCATTTTTTAGAGTAATCATTATGAGAATCATAAGGGGCATGTAAATACACTGTGCAGTAAAATACCGAGTTTGTTACGTTGACAGAAGCTAGATACACTAGATTTCAAACCGTGCAAATTGCATTCACTTAGAATCAAGGATTCAGTAACATCAAGGCCGAACGTTTGGTTGAAATAAGACTATTTTTAGACCTTCAATGGTTTTATCATTATCACTCATACAGTCAGAGTGAGTCTGAAATTTAACATGAAAGGAAAAGACTACTTGGAAAAACTGAGTGTGCATAAGAAAGTGTTAAAATGGATTTTACAGAAAGAAGGACTGGCGGTGATGACTGGAAAGAACTGGGGCAGCAGAATTTTGTAGTAAATACGGCAATAAAACTTGTAAGAACAAAAGTCTAAGGAGAAAATATGTATCTGACACATTGGAAGAAACATGAGGATGCAGAAAATTACATAATGAGGACCTTCATAATTGGCACCTTTCGTCCCGTGTTATTAGGAAAGGTTTCGCAAACTGTGTTCCATGGACGAATCCCTACAATAATTTGTCCTATTGTGAGAAATCCCTACTGTGAACAATTTACGAGCCAGAAGAGTCGATAGAGGGGAGCGCAATAAAATTACCTCTAAAATTTGTCAAAAAAATGTATATATAAACGGCTTATACATTAAAGTGCATCATATTATAGCATTTTTATTTATTTCCAGGAATATTTATAATTTTTCGCGATATTTAATAAAAGTCAAAAGTTTTGTGCGTTTATTCCATATTTTGTCGCCGATCTCCTGTCGATGTTCCGCGGAAGAGTGGCTGGGAAACACTCTATTAGTGTGTTAACGTTAAGCAGTCTGTGCATGCAGGACGCAGTGGAATGTAAATATGATACACATTTTTGTCTAAAAACCTGAAAGAAATAAGTCACTTCAGATCCAGATCTAGATAGAAGGATAACGTTCGAATGAACTTTGGGAG
>Ga0123352_10005782_pt1 | contig 18735 bp, 33 predicted proteins | sample TergutLab28metaG_FD_89700 | JGI IMG/M metagenome (GOLD analysis project Ga0123352, IMG submission 89700) | Labiotermes labralis P1 segment gut microbial communities from Petit-Saut dam, French Guiana - Lab288 P1 | ecosystem: Host-associated > Arthropoda: Insects > Digestive system > Gut ... | reverse complement strand
ATTATGGTATTTATGTTGCACTTATGTTACGTAATAATATCTATGTAATGTAATGATGCAACATCTTGCTGTCAGTGCCTGAATTCTGTCACAAATGCACAACCATCAATCACCAATTTAAAAGCCCTGTTAGAATTGAACATACACTACTTTGTCCTATGCTTAGTGTATATTTGTCAACAACATGGCAAACATTCATGCCAGTACTGTATAACATCCAATAACCTCTACACTATATTTAAATTTATATGAACAAGGGCAGAAATTACTCCTATAGGGATGCATGTGAAATGACAGTAAATATTAAGAGGTTAAAAGAAGTGTCTTTGACAATATTCATACCAAGTTAAAAAAAAAAAACAATCTAACACTAACAGATAATTAATAATCTTGCAGAAGTATAACAGTATCTATCTGTATTACTTACTTTTGATCTTAAATGTACATAGGACAAAAATTTGTCTCTAATTTTCACCAAAAATAGGAAAGACTACCAGAACTGAATGTGTCCACAGCAACAGATATAGTTTAGAACAGATTAAAAAGTAAATTGCCATTATTTATAGGTTTTACTACTCATTTGCTAATGCCTACTTCTTTGTTATTTTATTGGTGTAAAATGGACAGTGTAGATAAAGTTACTGGAGTGGATCTGATGCCTACAACAGTGGAGCACTATACAGGATTAGATATTCTTCAAAGGTAATTTTTTTATTCACTGTTCTTAACATCAAACTACAAAAATCTATAGAAACTTAAAACAGCTGTGCAAATTACTAGGACACTTCATTTAAAAAATTAAAATCAGTATATGGTTTAGATGTGCTACTACTTCAGTAGCTGCTCAGCTCTAGAGAAAAGAAGTGATATTAGCTGCATGAAATTAAATCAACCTTCTAACAGGCCTCTAAGTAATTGGGGTGCTATCTCATCTAATTTTACTGTGAAGTTTCAATGCATGCATTTATATTAAGTTATACCTGGAGATATCATAAAATATATTATTCCACTATCTGAATCACGTACTGAATATATGCTGTTATTACAAGAGTGACTAGCATTTGTTTGTTGTATGTGAATATTGCTTGACCCAGCATGATTGGACACCAAATGAACTTGACAGAAAATCAACAGTTGAAATGTATTTCCAAAATAAATACCAGAGAGATTAACTGTGAAACTTTTATATACTTGGGTCTGTGCATCGTGAATTGAATTTAATAATTGTCCAACAAGATGCGACTGTATTCAGTTTATTACATTTCTGTAGGCAGCTCTACATGTTTCGGGTGTTGACACCCATCATCAGGAGCTCGTACAATACGCTGCTATTAATACTAATGTATAAATTAAAATTCAATAGTGTTATTCCTGAAGTATTTTATAATAACTAAATCAGGTAGACACACACAGTAGTATTAACTTTTTATTGTATTTTCCGGTAGAACTTCAACATAACCTAAATTATGTGTGTGTGTGTGTGTATATATATATATATATATAGTTATATATTTTATATTTTGTTGTATGTAATTTAAAAATACTGCTTTTAACCATCCACCATTATTTTATATATAATATTCGTCAAGGCTAGTAATATTCAATATGACCAATCTAGAATGTTAAATTATATATTAGTATTAATAGCAACGTATTTTACTCATTGCAGACAATCAATACCAGAAGCTGTAATTACAACTGTACCAGCTCCTGATGATGGATGTCAACACCCGAAACATGTAGAGCTGCCTACAGAAATGTAATAGACTGAATACAGTCGCATCTTTTTGGACAGTTATTAAATTTAACTGTGAAACATTTTACCCTACTCAAATATATTTAAATGTCTATGAAAACAAAAATGATTAAGAATGCAAGTGGTGTTAGTGCCAGGTGCTACATGTTTACATGCACTCTTAGAATCCCTTTTCCAATTTGGAAAGGCGTTTTATCACAATTGTCAATTGCCTTCAGAGAAGGTATTCTGAAAGCACAAATATATTAATAACTCGATTTATGACTTGTTTTTAGTAAAAAGGTAAGAAGGTAAAGTGATCCCGTTACAGGCCCGGTGTAGCCTAGAGGGTGGGTAGACGTACGTATAGCTCTACTCTTCCATGACCGCGGCACTGGAAGAGGGTGAGTGGCCAACAGCACGCCCCGGCCACTCTTTACACCCAGGAAAGACCCGGTACCCATTGTACAGGAGGCTGGGTGGGCCCCAGGGCCGGTATGGACAGGCGGAAAATCTCTTCCCCACCGGGATTCGATCCTGGATCGTCCAGCCCGTAGTCAGTCGCTATACCGACTGAGCTACCGGGCCCACGAATTGTTTTTAGTACTTCCATAAAATTCAGAAAAAAAAAGATGCATATGTTAAGCTCAGAGACCGAAAACGCTCATTGAGCGGAAAAAAAGACCACAACGCGTTGTGGCATTAGAGAAACAGCTACAACGCGAAATTTTGTATTGTGGCTGTTTTTAAACAACCGCAGCGCGTTATGTCATGTGAAGATATGCCACGATGCGAAAGTCGTGTTGTGGCTGTTAAATGAAATGACCACAACGAGTTCGAACTTCATGAAAACGCCACAAACCGCCGAGGCAGTGGCCTATCATCTAATGGACATCTTTTGTATGTTCGGTGCCCCATTCATACTGCAGAGCTACAATGGCCACGAATTTGCAAACAAAATAATACAAAACTTGGCAGATATGTGGCCAGGAATGAAGCTCAATGCATGGAAAGCAGAGACATTCTCAAAGTCAAGGATCAGTTGAAAGATCCAACCAAGATGTTCGAGACATGCTGGTTACTTGGATGTCCGACAACAACACAAAAACCTGGTCTGAAGGACTTCGGTATATCCAAAGCAAGAAACACTGAGATCTGCATTCAGTCATCAAGACAAGCCCTTATGAGGCTATGTTTGGAACGGCGCAGAGGATCCGACTTGGGAATTCTCTGCTCACTGAGGACATGTACTCTTCAGTTGAAACTGAAGAACTGGAACAGCTCTTTATTGCAGGAATGAGTAATGATCGAGACAAGGAAGATAAGGAAGAGGCCAACCATCGGGTTAGAAAAGACGAAGATGAAAATCAAACCAATGACATTTCAGAAGAAAGAGTAGAGAAGAAAGACAACAAAAAGTTTTACTGTGTGATTTTTGGGGAGTCATCAGGCGCTCACAAGTGTTCAGTGTGTGACCAGTTTGTTCATGATATTTGTGGAAGTTACAGTGAAGACAGTGAGGATTTCAGACTGAAAGTCACTTGCAACCTCTGTGTAAGGAAGAATCGAATCAAAACTGAGCGAGAAGGTGCAAAATCTGGTCAGGAACAACAAGCTCAAAAAATGGATTCTCTCCCCAACTCAAGACTTCCAGCAGTTGATATTGGGACAAATGTTGTGGTCAGGGTGCCTGACCTTGATCGAGGACGTCTAGCCCCCAGAAATGTCCTAGCAGTTGTCGTTGATGTCAACTCTTCTGGGCTTTATCTGTTGGGCACGAAGGAAGGCCTACTTGAGCGGCTGTACGCTCGCAATGAATTCACAACTGCCGACAACAACTTCATCGCGGCACAAGATTTGTCCTCAAGTTCACCGTCTCTTCAGTCAGCCTCAATGATAACGTCTGGAAGTAAGCAGGGATCTGTAAGCAGACATTGTAAGAGGTACTGCATCGATAAAAAGCGCAAATGTCATTCGAAAAATATAAAGTGTAAATCTAAGTGTCATTCCAAAAAGCTCCTGCAAAAGTAAATGAGCTTAGCCATTGTACTTCATTAGGCCTACGTTACATGTATTTTTTATCAATAAATTACTAAACTTATAAACAGTTCATTTAAAAGATATTTCGTATTGTGGCTGTTCCTCTCATGCAACAACGCGTTGTGGTTATTTAAAAACAGTCAGAACACAAAAATTCGAATTGTAGCTGTTTCTCTAATGCCACAACGCATGGTGGTCATTGTTTCCGCTCAATGACAGTATTTGATATTTGTGCGTAACACACACAGCAAGATATATATGGTGCTATTATTGAGTGATAAAAATCAGTTGCAAAAGTGCTAATTATGTGGAAAATATGATCCTGCCCTCCACACACACACACACAAACAGACACACCATTATATTTTCTGCGTGAAAATACTGCATGTAATACAGGAAATCGAAGGCAATTAAGAGGCATTATGTGTTGCAAGTATGCAATATTTTACTGAAAATAAATAGCATTGTATTCTAAATAATGCCTAAGTGCCCTTCAAATACAAGCTAATGTAGCTACTTGTACTTACGCAACTAGTGGAAGAAAAGTGCTAATACACCCGTTATCCAGTTCAGTTCTCTGCATTCCCCCTTTACCCAGTAGAGTTCTCTCCACTCCCCAGCTACCGAGTACAGTTCTCTCCACTCCCCTGTTACCCAGTACAGTTCTCTACAACCCCTTGTTATGCAGTAGAGTTCTCTCCAATCCCCTGTTACGCAGTACAGTTCTCTCCAAACCCATGTTAAAACAGTACAGTTCTCTCCAATCTCCCGTTAAACAGTCCAGTTCTCTCTAATCCCCTGAAACCAGTAGAGTTCTTTCTCTCAACTCCCCCGTTACTCAGTACAGTTCTCTCCATTCCGCTGTTACCCAGTACATTTCTCTCAAATCCCCTGTTATCCAGTACGGTTCTCTCCGCTCCCCTGATACCCAGTACAGTTCTATTCAATTTCCTGCTACCCAATACAATTCTTTCCAATCCCCTGTTACCCAGTAGAGTACTCTTCACTCCCCTGTTACCCAGTAAAGTTCTCTCCAATCCCCTGTTATTCAGTACTCTTCCCTCCACTCCCGTGTAACCCAGTACAGTTCTCTCAATTTACCTGTTAACCAACACAAATCTCTCCGCTGCCCTGTTACCCAGCACAGTTTTCTTCACTCCCCTGTTACCCATTGAAGTTTTCTCCACACCCCTGTTACGCAGTAGAGTACTCTTCAGTCCCCTGTAACCAAGTAAAGTTCTCTACACTCCCTTTTACCCGGTACAGTTCTCTACACTCCCCTGTTACCCAGTACAATTTTCTCCAATTCCATGTTACCCAGTAGAGTTCTCTTCACTCCCCTGTCACCCAGTACAGTTCCCTTCACACCAATGTTACCAGTATATTTCTCTCAACCCCCTCTTACCCAGTACATTTCTTTCCACTCCCTTCTTATCCAGTACAGTTCTCTCCACTCCCGTGTTACCCAGCAAAGTTTTCTCCATTCCCTCTTACCCAGTGCAGTTGTCTCCATTCCCCTGTTATCCAATGCAGTTCTCTACACCCCCGTGTTACGCAGTAAAATTCTCTACCCCCTCTTGTAACCCAGTACTGTTCTCTCCAATCCTCTGTTACCCAGTGTTGTTCTCTCCACTCCCTTCTTACACAGTAATGTTCTGTCCAATCCTCTGTTAACCAGAAAAGTTCTCTCCACTTCCTTGTTACCCAGAATTTTTATCTCCAGTCCCGTGTTAACCAGTAAGTTTTTTCACCCCTCTGTTACCCAGTTAAATTCTCTCCAATTCCCTGTTACCCAGTAAAATTCTCTCCACTCTCCTGTTACCCAGTACAGTTTTCGTCACTCCCCTGTTAAACGGTACAGTTCTCTCCACTCCCCTGCTGACCAGTAAATTTCTCTCCACTATCATGTTACCCAATACAGTTCTCTCCAATCCCCTGTTACCCAGTAAAATTATCTCAACTCCCCTGTTACCCAGTAGAGTTCTCTCCACATCCCTGTTACACAGTACAGTTCTTTCCAATCCCCTGTTACCCAGTACGGTTCTGTTCACTCCCCTGTTACCCAGTACACTTCTCTCCAATCCTTTGTTAAACAGTACAGTTTTCTCCACACCACTGTTACCCAGTAGAGGTCTCCCCTCTCCACTATGACACAGTACATTTCTGTCCAAACCCATGTTACACAGTACAGTTCTCTCAACTCCCCCGTTAACCAGTACAGTTCTCTTCACTCTCCTGTTAACCAACACAGGTCTCTGCAATCCCCTGTTACAGGGCACATTTCTCTCATATTCCCTATTACCCAGTACAGTACTCTCCACTCCCCAGCTACCCAGTGCAGTAGTATTCATTCCCCTTTTCCCCAGTGCAGTTCTCCCCACTCCCCTGTTACCCAGTATTATTCCCACCACTCCCTGTTACCCAGTATTGTTCTCTCCACTAACCTGTCACCCAATACAGATCTCTCCATTGCCCTGTTACCCAGGACAGATCTCTCCACTCCCCCGTTACGCAGTATATTTCTCTCAACTTCCCTGTTACCCAGTACAGTTCTCTCAACTCTCTGGTTACCCAGTACAGTTCTCTCCACTCCCCTGTTACCCAGTAAAATTCTCTCCAATTCCCGTTTACCCAATACAGTGTTCTCCACTCCCCTGTTGCCCAGTGCAATAGTCTCCATTCTCCTTTTACCCAGTGCAATTCTCTACACTCCCCTGTTACCCTGTACAGTTCCCTCCACTCCCGTGTTACACAGTACTGTTCTCTCCTCTACTCTGTTACACAACACAGTTCTCTCAAATCCCCCGTTTCCAATATTGCTCTCTCCACTCACCTGTTACGCAGTACAGTTCTCTCCACCTCCCTGTTACCCAGTACTGTTCTCTCAACTCCAATGTTACCCAGTACAGTTCCCTCCACTTAACTGTAAACCAGTATTTTTATCTCCGCTCCCCTGTTATCGAGCACAGTTCGCTCCCTAATCTGTTGCCCATTGAAGTTCTCTCCACACCGCCGGTACCCAGTAGAGTTCTCTCTATTCCCCTATTACCAAGTGCAGTTGTCTCCTCTCCTCTGTTACCCAGTACAGTTCTCTCCTCTCCCATTGTACCTAGTAGAGTTCTCTTCACTCCCCTGTTACCCCGTAGAGTTCTATTCACTCCAGTGTTACCCAGTACAGTTCTCTCCACTCCCTTCTTGCCCAGTGCAGTTGTCTCCAATAACATATTACCTAATGCAGTTCTCTCCACTCCCCTGGTACGCAGTAAAATTCTGTCCGCTCCCTTGTTAACCAGTACTGTTCTCTACTCACTTCTTACCAAGTACAGTTCTTTCCACTCCCTTGTTACACAGTTAACTTCTGTCTCTCACCCGCCAACCAGTACAGTTCTCTCCACTTCCCTATTACCCAAAACGTTTCTCTCCACTCCCTTATTACACAGTACAGTTCATTTCTCTCCTCTGTTACACATTGAAGTTCTCTCCACTTCCCTGTTACGCAGTACAGTTCACTTCACTCCCTTGTTAACTAGAAGATTTCTGTCCAATCCCCTGTTACCCAGTACAGTTCTCATTAATGCCTGTTTACCCAGTAGAGTTCTCTCCACTCCCTTGTTACCCAGTATATTCCTCTCCACTCCCTGTAAACCAGTAAAATTCTATCCACTCTCTTGTTTTCCAGAAGATTTCTCTGCATTCCCGGTTCAACAGGACAGTTCTTTCCTTCCCCTGTGACCCAGAACAGTTCTCTCCACTCCTCTGTTACACAGTACATTTCTCTCCACTCCCCTCCTACCTAGTAGAGTTCTCTCCAATCCCTTGGTACCCAATACAGTTCTCTCCACTCCCGTGATACGCAGTAAAGTTCTCTCCATTCCCCTGTTACCCAGTACACTTCTCTCAACTCCCTTGTTACCCAATACAATTCTCTTCTTCCCCTGTTACCCTGTAAAAGTGTCCCAAATTCCTTGTTACGCAGTACAGTTCTCTTCACTCCGCTGTTATCCAGTAAAGTTCTCTTAACTTCCCTGTAACCCATTACTGTTCTCTTCACTCCAATGATTGCAGTAAATTTCTCTCCACTCCCCTGTTACCCAGAACAGATCTATCCCAACCCCTGTTACCCAGTTCAGTTCTCTTCAATCCCATGGTACTCAGTACAGTTCCCTCAAGTCCCCTGTTATTCAGTGCAGTTCTCTCCACACCCTGTTACCCAATACAGTGCTCTCCACTCCCCTGTCACCCAGTAAAGTTCTGTCAACTCCCTTCTTACCCAGTAGAGTTCTCACCACTCCCCTGTTACCCAGTACTGTTCTCTGCACTCCTTGGTTACCCAGTACAGTTCTATCCACTCCCATATGTCGCAGTACATTTCTCCCCAATCCCCTCTTACTTTGTAAATTTCTCTTTACTCCCATGTTATCCAGTACAGTTATCTTCATTCTCCTGTTATCCAGTATATTTCTCTTCACTCACCTGTTACCCAGTAAAGTTCTCTTCAATCCCCTGTTAACCACTGTAGTTCACAACACTCCCTTGTTACCCAGTATGTTTCCCTTCACTGCCCCGTTACCAAGTAGAGTTCTCTTCAGTCCCCTGTTAACCATTACAACTCTCTCCACTCCCCTTTTACCCAGTACATTTCTGTCTGATCCCCTGTTACTCAGTACAGTTTTCTCCATTCCCATGTTACCCAGGAGATTTGTTTCTACTCCCTGATACGCAGTACAGTTTTCTCCACTAGTCTGTAACCGAGTAGAGTTCTTCCACTCCCCGGTTACTCAATAGAGTTCACTCTATTCTAACTGTTAGAAAGTAGGTTTTCTCCAATCCCCTCTTACCCGGTACAGTTCTCTCTACTCCCTTGTTACGCAGCACAGTTCTCGCCACTCCCCTCTTACCCAGTAGAATTCTCTCCACACCGCTGTATTCAGTGCAGTTCTCCCTACTACCCTGTCACACACTGATGTTCTCTCCATTCCCCTGTTACCCGGTACAATTCTCTTAAATCCTTGTTAAGCAGCACTCTTCTCTCCAATCCCCTGTTACCCATTACAGTTCCCTCAACTGTCATGATACCCAGTACAGTTCTTTCTACTCCGCTGTTACCCAGTGCAGTTCCCGCCAATCTCTTGTTACCAAGTGCTGTTCTCTCCACTCCCCTGTTGCCCAGTGCAGTTCTCCACTCCCCTATTACCCAGTTCTGTTCAATCCACCCCCTTGTTACCCAGTGAATTTCTCTCCACTACACGGTTAACCAGTGCAGTTTTCTCTATTCCCTGTTACACAGTGAAATTCTCTCCATTCCAGGTTACCCAGTGCAGTCCTCTCCACACCACTGTTACCCAGTGAACTTCTAGCCAATCCCCTGCTACCCTGTGCAGTTCTCTCCACTCCCATGTTAACCCATGCAGTTCTCTCCACATCCTGTTACCCCGTGTATTTCTCTCCGCTCCCATTTTACCCATTAGTGTTCTCTCCAATCCCCTGTTACCCATTGCAGTTCTCTTCACTCCCATTTAACCAGTACAGTTTTCTCCACTCCCCTTTTAAAAGTACAGTTCCCTTCACTACCCTCCTACCCAGTACAGTTCTCTCCACTGCCCTGTTACCCGGTACAGTACATTCCACTACCCTGTTACCCAGTAAAATTCTCTCAACTCCCCTGTTACCCAGTACAATTCTCTCCTATCCCCTCTGCCCAATAAAATTATCACTTCTCCCCTTTAACCCAGTACAGTTCCCTCCAATCCCCTGTTAACCAGTAAGGTTCTATCCAATCACTTGCCACCCAGCATATTTTCCCTCAACTCACGTGTTACCGAGAAAAATTCTATCCACTCCCCTGTCACCCAGTACAATTCTCTCCATCCCCCTGTTAACCAGCACATTTCTCTTCATTCCCAATTTACCAGGTACAGTTCTCTCAAACCCACTGCTATCCAGTACAGTTCTCTTCACCCCTCTTACATATTAGAGTTCTCTCCACGCCTCTGTTACCCATTAGAGTTCTCCAAACTCCCCTGTTAAGCAGCACAGGTCCGTCCTCTCCCCTCTGACCCAGTACAGTTCTCTCCACTCCCCTGTTAATCATTACATTTCTCTCCACACACATGTTACCCAGTGCAGTTTTCTCCAATCTCCTGCTACACAGTACAGTTCTCACCACTCCCGTGATACCCAGTACAGATCTCTGCACTGCTTTGTTACACAGTACAGTTCTCCCCCACTCCCTTCTTACCCAGTAAAGTTCTCTTCACTCCCCTGTTACCTAGTACATTTCTCTCCAACCCCTGATAACCAGTACAGTTCTCTTCAGTACAAAGATTCCATGTACATTTTTCTCCACTCCCCTCTTACCCAATAGAGTTCTCTCAAATCCCCTGTTACCCAGTAAATTTCACTCCGTTCCAGTGATAGCTAGTACAGTTCTATCTTCACCCCTGTTACCCAGTAAATTTCTCTCAAATTTCCTGTTACCCAGTACAGTTCTATCTACTCCCCTGTTACCCAGTGCAGTTCTCTCCACTTCCCTGTTACCAGTGCAGTTCAATCCAGCCCTGTGTTACCCAGTGCAAACCCATATTACCCTGTGCAATTTTCTCCAATCCCCTGCTACTCAGTGAAGTTCTCTCCATTCCCCATTTCCTACTGCAGGCCTCCCAACACCGCTGTTACCCAGGCAGTTCTCGCCACGCCCCAGTTACCCAGTGCAGTTTTCGCCACTCCCTTATTACCCAGTGCAGTTCCCTCCACATCCAGTTACCCAGTGCATTTTTCTCCACGTCCCTGTTACCAAATATATTTCTCTCCACTACCTTCTTACCCAGTAATCTTCTCTCCACTCCCCTGTTACCCAGTAGAATTCTTTTCACTCCCATGTTCCCAGTACATTTCTCTCTACTCCCCTGTTACACAATGCACTTCTGTACACTCCCTTTTATCTAGTACTTTTCTCTCCTCTCCATGCTACCCAGTATAGTTCTGTCCACTCCCCTGTTACCCAATACACTTCTCTCTACTCCCCTGTTACCCAGTACAGTTCGCTCCACTTCCTTGTGTCCCAGTACATTTCTCACCACTCCCCTGTGACCCAGTACATTTCTCTTCACTCTCCTGTTATCCAGTGAATTTCTCTACCGATTACCCGGTAGGTATTTTCAACTCCTTTGTTACCCAGTACAGGTTTCTCCAATCCATTTTTACCCAGTAGAGGAGTTCTCTCCACTCCCGTGTCACCCGGTAGAGTTCTCTCCACTCCCCTCTTACCCAGTGCAGTTGTCTCCATTCCCCTGTTTCTTAATGCAGATTTCTCCACTCCCCTGTTAAACAGTAAAATTCTCTCCAAATCCCTGTTACCCAGTACTTTTCTCACCAATCCCCTCTTACACAGTACAGTTCTCTCCACTAACATTTTACACAATGTTGTTCTGTCCACTCCGCTGTAAACCAGTACAGTTCTCTCCACTTCCCTGTTACGCAGAACATTTCTCTCCACTCCCCGTCAACAAGTACAGTTCTTTTCACTTCTCTGTTACCAAGTGAAGTTGTCTCCTCTCCCCTGTTACACAGTACAGTTTTCTCCAATCCCCTGTTACCCAGTACAGTTCTCCTCACTCCCTTCTTACCCAGTAGAGTTCTCTCAACTCCCCTATTACTCAGAAGAGTTCTGTTTACTTCCCGGATAACCAGTAGAGTTCTCTACACTCCCCTTTTGACCAGTACAGCTGTATTCACTCCCCTCTTACCCAGTATAGTTCCCCTCACTCCAGCGTTACCCAGTACATTTCTTTCCACCCCTGTTACCCATTACAGTTCTCTCCAATCCCCTGTTAACCAGTGCAGTTCTCTTCACTCGCGTGTTACACAGTATAGTTCTCTCCAATCCCGTGTTACGCAGTACAGTTCTCATTAGTCCCTTTACCCAGCACATTTCTCTCCACTCCCCTTTTACCCAATACAGTTCCCTCCACTCTCCTGTTACCCATAAGATTTCTAGCCAATTCCCTATTATCCAGTATGCTTCTCTCCTATCCCCTCTGAATCAGTACAGTTCTCTCCAAACCTCTGTTACCCAGTACATTTCTCTCTGTTACCCAGTACAGTTGGCTCGACCTTCCTTTTACCCAGTACAGTTCTCTCCACTACCGTGATACCCAGTACAGTTCTCTAGACTGCCTCGTTTCCCAGTATAGTTCTCCCCACTCCCCTTATACCCAGTAAAGTACTCTTCACTCGCCTGTTACCCAGTACAGTTATCTTAAATCCCCTGTTAACCAGTACAGTTCTCTCCCCTCCCCTGTTACCCAATACAGTTCTCTCCACTCCCCTGTTACCAAGAACAGTTTTCTACAATCCCGTGATACCCACTGAAGTTCTCTCAACTCCCCAGTTACCCGGTAAGTCATCTCATCTCCCTTGTTACCCAGTACAGTTCTCTTCACTCCCCTCTTATCCAGGACAGTTCCTTTCACACCACTTTTGCCCGGTACATTTCTCTCCACTCCCCTGTTACCCAGCACAGTTCTCTTAACTCCCGTATTACCCAGTGATAATATCTCCACTCCCCTCCTACCCAGTATAGTTCTCTCCACTCCCCTGTTACTCAATACAGTTCTCTTTATTCCCCTGTTACCCAGTTAAATTCTCGCCACTCCCCTGTTACCCAGTGCAGTTCTCTCCACTCCCGTTTTGCACAATACAGTTCTCTTCACTACCCTGTTACCCAGTACGATTCTCTCAAATCCCCTGTTACCCAGTAGAGTTTTCTTCACTCCCCTCTAATTCAATACAGTTCTCTCCACTCCACTGTAACCCAGTACAGTTCTCTTCATTCCCCTCTTAACCAGTACAGTTCTATTTACTACAATATAACCCAATATATTTCTCTGCACTCTCCTGTTACCCATTAGAGTTTTCTCCGATCCCCTGTTACACATTGCAATTTTCTTCATTCCCATGTTACCCAGTACTGTTCTCTCCAAACCCATGTTACGCATCACAGTTCTCTCCACTTCCTCTTAACCAGTACAATTCTGTCCACTAACTTGTTAACCAGTAGTTTTCTCTCCACTCCCCTCTTACCCAGTACATTTCTCTCCTTTCCCCCGCAATGTGCAGTTCAATCCATCCCCTTGTTACCCAGTGCAGGTCTCTTCAATCCCCTGTTACCCAGTGCATTTTTCTCCATTCGCCTATTACCGTGCAAAGTTCTTTCCATCCCCTGATACCCTGTGCAGACCTCTCCAGACCGTTGTTACGCAGTGCAGTTCTTGCCACTCCCCTGTTACCCACTGCAGGTCTATACACTTCCCTGTTTCCAAATGCAGTTCCCTCCACATCCTGCTTCCCAGTGTATTTCTCTCCACCCCCCTTTTACCCCATACAATTCTCTCCATACCCCTGTTACCCAGTATTGTTCTCTTCATTCCCATGTTATCCAGTAGAGTTCCCTCCACCCTCCTCTTACCTAATACTGTAAACTCCACTACCCTGTTACCCAGTACAGTTCTTTCTACTTCCCTCTAACCCAGTAAATTTCTGTGTACTACCCTTGTACCAAGTAGAGGTCTCTTCATTCCCCTGTTAACCAGTGAAGTTCTGTCAGCAACTCTGTTACACGACACAGTCATCTTCACTCCCCTGTTTCCCAGTAAATTTGTCTTCACTCCCCTACTACCCAGTAAAATGTTCTTCACTCCCCTGCTACCCAGTAGATTTCTCTTACTCCTATGTTAGCCAGTACATTTCTCTCCACTCCCCTGTTACCCTGTACAGTTCTCTCCACTATCCTGTTTCCCAGTGCAGTTCTCTCCAATCCCCTGTTACCCAGTAGAATTCTCTTCACCCCCTGCTACCCAGTAGAGTTCTCTTCACTCCTATGTTACCCAATACAGTTCTCTCCAATCTCCTGTAATCCAGTACAGTTCTCTCTACCTCCCTCTTACCCAGTACAGTTCTTTCCACTCCCCTCTTACCAGTACAGTTTTCTCCCCTCCACTTTCACCCAGTACAGTTCTCTCCACTCTCCTGTTACCCAGTAAAATTCTCTCAACTCTCCTGTTAACCAGTACAGTTTTCCCCCTTCCCTTTTACACAGTGCAGTTCATTCCCTCCACTGTTACCCAGTGCAGTTCAATCCACTCCCACGTTACCAGTGCAGTTCAATCCACTCCCGTGTTACCCAATGCAGTTCAATCCACTCCCCTATTAACCAGTGCAGTTCCCGCCAGTCCCCCCTTACCCAGTGCAATTCTATTCACTCCCATGTAACCCAGTGCAGTTCTATAAACTCTCCTGTTACCCAGTAGAGTTCTCTCCAGTCCCACGTTCCCCAGTAAATTTCTCCTCAAACACCTGTTACCCAGTACAGTTCTCTCCAATCTCCCGTTAGCCAGTAGTGTTCTCAACACTCCCCTGTTATCCAATACAGTTTTCTCCACTCCCCTGTTACCCAGTACATGTTCTCCAATCCCTTGTTGCTACTTCTCTTCACTTCTCTGTTACCCAGTGAAATTCTCTCCACTCCCTTGTTATCCAGCACAGTGCTCTCCACTCCCCTGTTACCCAGCATAATTCTCATCACTCCCCTATTACCCAGAACAGTTCTATCCACTCCCTCGTTACCCAGTACAATTCGCTTCACTCCCCTGTTACCTAGTAGAGTTCTCTCTAATCCCCTGTTACTCAGTAGAGTTCTCTTCAATCCCCTATTACCCAATACAGTTCATTACACTTCAAAGCTACCCAGTACATTTCGCTCCAATTGTCTTTTACCCAGTACAGTGGTATCCACTCCCCTCTTAACCAATAAATTTCTCTCCTCTCCCCTGATAACTATTAAGATTCCCTTCACTCCCCTTTTACCCAGTACAGTTGCCTCCTATGACCTGTTACCCTGTACATTTCTCTTCACTCCCCTGTTACTCAGTATATTTCTTTGTACTCCCCTGTTACCAGTACAGTTCTCTTCACTTGCCTGTTACCCTGTACAGTTCTTTCCAATCCCCTGTTATACAGTGCAGTTCTCTTCACTCCCATGTTAACAAGTGCAGTTCTCTCAACTCCACTGTTACCCAGTACTGTTCTCTTCACTCCATTGTTACCCAGCACAATTCTCTCCACTTCCATTTAACCATTATATTTCTCTCACTCCCCCATTAACCGGTAGAGATCTCTTCACTCCCCTGTTACCCATTGAATTTCTCTCCAATTCTCTGTTACCCAGTACAGTTCTTTCCACTTCCCTGTTACCCAGTAGAGGTTTTTCAACTCCCCTGTGATCAAGTATAGTTCTCTCCACTCCCCATATACCCAATAGAGTTTTCTTCACTCCCATATAACCCAGTAAACTACTGTTCAATCACCTGTTACCCAGTACAATTTTCTCCACCCCCTGCGACCCAGTACATTTCTCTCCACTGCACTGCTATCCGGAATAGTTCTCTCGTCTCCTCTGTGACCCAGTACAGTTCTCTCCACTCCCCTGTTATACCGTACAGTTCTCTCCACTCCCTTGTTTCCCAGTATTGTTCTCATCACTACCCTGTTACCCAATACAGTTCTCTCCAATCCCCTGTTACCCAGTACATTTCCCTCCAATCCCCTGCTACTCAGTACAGTTCTCTTCACTTCGCTGTTACCCAGTGAAGTTCTCTCCACTCCCCTGTTACCCAGTACAGTGTTCTCCACTCCATTGTTATGCAGTACATTTCTTATCACTCCCCTATTACCCAGTACAGTTCTATCCACTCCCCCGTTACCCAGTACAGTTCGCTTCAATCCCCTATTACCCAGTACAGTTCTCTCATATCCCCTGTTACTCAGTAGAATTCTCTTCAATCCCATTACCCAATACAGTTCCTTACACTCTAAAGTTACGCAGTACAATTTGCTCCACTCCCCTTTTACCCAGTAGAAATGTATGCACTCCCCTGTTAACCAGTAAATTTCTCTCAACTCCCTTGATTACCAGTGAAATTCTCTTCACTCCCCTGTTACCCACTACAGTTCTCCCCAATCCCCTGTTATCCAGTACACTTCTCTTCAATCCCCTGTTAACCAGTAGAGTTCTCTCCAATCTCCTGTTATGCAGTGCAGTTCTCTTCACTCCCATGTTACCCAGTAGAGTTCTCTTCACTCCCATGTTACCAAGTGCAGTTCTCTCAACTCCACTCTTACCCAGTCCTGTTCTCACCACTCACCTGTTACCCAGTAAGTTCTCTCCACTTCCCTGTTAGACATTACATTTCTCTCACTCCCCCGTTACCCAGTAGAGTTTACTTCACTCCCGTGTTACCCAGTACATTTCTGTCCACTCCCCTTATACCCAGTACAGTTGTTTTCAATCCCCTGTGACCCAGTACAGATTTCCCCACTCCCCAGTTACCCAGTAGAATTTTCTTCACTCCCATATAACCCAGTAAATTACTGTACAATCCCCTGTCACCCAGTAGATTTTTCTCCACCCCCTGTGATTGAGTACAGTTCTCTCCACTCCACTGCTACCCGGTATAGTTCTCTTGACTCCCTTGCGACCCAGTGCAGTTCTCTCCACTCCCCTGTTACACAGTCCAGTTCTCTCCACTGCCCTGTTTCCCAGTACACTTCTCTTCACTAACCTGTTATGCAGTACATTTCTCCCCACTACCCTGTTACCCAGTACAGTTCTCTCCACTCCCCCGATTCCCAGTGATGTCCTATCCACTCCCCAGATTCCCAGTGATGTCCTCTCCACTCCCCTGTTACTCAGCAAAATTCTTCCCAATTCCCTGATACCCAATACAGTTCTCTCCCCTTCCCTGTTATGCAGTACAGTAGTTTTCACTCCCTGTTATCCAGTACAGTTCTCTCCATTCCCTTTTTACCCAGTAGAGTTCTCCCACTTCCATGTGACCCTGTACATTTCCCTCCACTCCCCTGTTATCCAACACAGTTCTCTCCACTCCCTTTTTATGCAGTACAGTTTTCTCCACTCCTCTGTTACCCAGTACAATTCTCTCCACTTCCCTTTTACACATTGCAGTTCAATTCACCCCCCTCTTATCCAGTGCAGTTCTCTCGACTACCCTGTTACCCAGTGCAGTTCTCTACACTCTCCTATTACACAGTGCAGTTCAATCCCCTCCTCTGTTACCCAGTGCAGTTCTCTCCACTCTCCTGATAACCAGTGCAGTTCTTGTCACTCCCATGTTACCCAGTGCAGTTCTCTCCACTCCCCTGTTACCCAGTGCAGTTGTCTCCACTCCCCTGTTACCCAGTACAGTTCTCTTCACTGCCCTGTTACCCAGTACAGTTGAGGAAATTGGGGTGATGTTTCGCGTGTATTGGCATTAGGATATCAGAATAGTCGAGGAGGTAAAACGAAGCTTAATTTGCACCCATTCTGTCAGCCTATATTCACGTCACTTTTGATTAATCTTTATGTGGTGAATGCATCCGATCCTTTTAAATCGGCATCCTACAAATGCACCAAATGGTTGCACTGCAGCCTTTTAAATGCCCCGCACAGTCATGTACAGGCTTAGAATTATAGCCCCAAATGTTATCTCCACATTATATAATGTTTTGTGGTCAGATTCGCGCTTCGGTCACTTTACCTAATTATGTACATATGCATACCATGAATAGCAGCTTCTAGGCACCCTGTAATCTTCGGAAACTTGTCTGTTTGTTTTTATGCCAAGCATCTGACTCACTTCTAAGAGATGTTTAGCAGTAGACTGCATTTCGTTCCTCCAGCACTTTTGACCACACTCTTTTCATTGTGAGCCTCATTCACTCTGCCAAGCTTTGCTGTTACAGGATGTCTCTTCCTGAAGGTGTGCTTCTTATAAGAATTTTCTTTCTGTGTATCCCGCTCTACGTCACTTGGCGACATAATTTACGGGCCGTGATACTGTACTCAAAACACAGACACACTTTAGTTCTACATTCGCAGGATATATTACTGCTAAAAGGGACTAAATACCAACTGTATGTTTATGATAAACTGCCAATGCTAAACTTTATGTAATGCCTGTGTTACATTTCAGTTCAGTTTCTGCCCTATTCGAGGATGGTTTGAAATATAAGATAAACAGGATGCTTAAATTCGCCCATACAATAAATATAGGTACTTCCTGGCAGTTCAGTGAGATAATAATTTTTTCCTAAGTGGAAAGCTTCATTCGCAAAATCCGCTGGGGTTACAATTCCAACTGCAGTTTCATATATAGAAATAAACAGACTGATCTGTAAATATCAGAGTGATAAACCAGCTGAAATAGTATGGCATTTCAATGCATTACCACTTGTTCCAACTTCATAATAATAAGCTGGACTGAATGTTAATTTCTGAGTCAGCACTCTGCAATATCTGTGCGTAAGAGAGCTGGGTTCCTGTCCCCAAACCAGATATCTGAAATGGTTTGGGACAGTGAGAGTGAACAAGAGTGAACAAGCCAGGGCGTCGAGCGACTGCATCATTTATTTAGGTAATGGAATTGTATGCATTTTTAGACAACCGCTGAAATATCTCTCTTTTAGTTACTCTTTCCTTGACGAAATAAGAAAATATGATGTAGAGACTCTTGATTCCTCCTTGCGAAAGATATACTGGAAATGATGATGCAAGTTGGTAGACTGCAACAGCACTCAACAAAATTTGGTCAGTCTCGGTTCATGATGGTGACGCAGCTAAAATATTGTGTGTGAACTGCGAGTGGTGTGAAGAAAAATGTTTTTAGTGAAGTTTTGAGAAAGTATGGTGTGAGTGTGACGTAAGATGGTGTTTCTGACACTACCAGGCAAAGGCTTAACTCCAAAAATCTTCACGCTTAAATTTCCTGTGTGTACTCGTACGTCAGGCCCGAAACAGAAACGTAAGTAAAATAAATTAAAAATTACAAAAGTTTTAAATTAACTTCCTGCGTGTAGGCACTAAACACTTTTATTGAATCAGTGGCGTACCTAGGAATTTTGTT
>Ga0123352_10005781_pt1 | contig 18736 bp, 6 predicted proteins | sample TergutLab28metaG_FD_89700 | JGI IMG/M metagenome (GOLD analysis project Ga0123352, IMG submission 89700) | Labiotermes labralis P1 segment gut microbial communities from Petit-Saut dam, French Guiana - Lab288 P1 | ecosystem: Host-associated > Arthropoda: Insects > Digestive system > Gut ... | reverse complement strand
GGAATTATTTTTTTTAATTTTAGCACACCCTGTATATAAAATGTGAATAATACAGGAACCAAATACGTTAGAATTATGAAACAAACTGCATTTTGAAGAGAAAAAAAACGGAGAGTATACACCGTGTTTAAAATATTCAGTGCCTATATTTGTTGAATAAACATATAAAATGCAACTTTGGTGGTTAGCGGTGCGGTACGTCAACTATAGTTGACGTTAGGCGTCTAAAGGTTCAACTGTATTGCTTATCTTTACCGCTCTCTGAGGGTTATGTACTTACATATTTTACCTTGTTTCCTGCATTTAATTCTTCCGCGCGACTTCAGTTACATGATAAGAGGATGGTAATTACATGTTCCGTCTCGGAATCATATTTTAATCCAGGCAAGAAAGAGTAATTTTTTTTCTGAACTGTAAACACACAGCACTTTGCTTCTCCTGATTCTTTGTCACAGTCTAACCATTCATAATTCTTCTTTTCATAATCTAAATATTTATTTACGGCCTAAATTGCGGGCTACTGTTTGAAAATCTCCACAGTTTATTGAAATGTCACCATTGTTTATACCCTCATTTACACTGCATTAACTTCACTCGTGTTCACAGTACCTCTATTAACTCCACTTGCATTTGTATCGCCTGTTGTCGCGGCTGGCACGGCTACATTGACTCTGTGCTGATGTAATAATTAGATTTTTTACTTTCGTGACATTGTGAACTGTCTGACGGCATTTAAATCAAAGCCCCCCCCCCGTCCCCCCACAATACAACCACACGCTATATATGTCCACCCGTCATGAAATATACAAACTATCATAATTTCGCTCGACACACCGATTTCGGCTTAAAGTAAAATAGACCACGAAGTACTTGGATTTCCCGACTTAACGCGATTACAAACTTTACTTTCGAATCACATATTCGTTTACGTGCTTGGTTCGAAAAGAAGCTGGGAAGGAGGAGAAGGACGTACAGAAGTCCAAAGCTATCTGCTATAATGAAGCCATGGAAAGCAGTCCCTAAGAGGAGGGGGTGCGGGGAGGGAGACCGTGGCTTTCGAGGCTGCCTGCCTACTCTGACGTTCTCTTCAGTCTTCCATATCCTAGGCACACAAACATGCTTTTGTCGCTAGCTAACTTCATAATGTGGTTATCGCTATTGATATTCATGCCAAAACAACTGGTACACTGCTGGTGTGAAATGTACACAGGGAAGACTGAAGGGCACCGCAACAGTTTAAGGGAGCTGTGAAGGTGTCTGTTGATGCTAAGGCTTTCAGTGTTTTATTACAGATAATATTCCGTTGTGTTTTCAAACTAAACTAAAATAGTTTTGGGTTTTCATCAAACATAACGAAGTATTTCACTTAATATTAAGACATTCAGTGGTTTCAGTATGGATAGTAGCTTCAAAACGTTCCCGAAAACCGCTGGTACAATTTACATTTTTTTTTGGGGGGGGGGGCTGCCAGGGTATTGCCCATTATGATTTCATACCTGAAGGTAAAATTATGAATAAATAAATGTGCATGGACATCCTTCGTAGTGAAACAGTTAGAAGTAAACGCCCCTAAAATGGAGAAGTAGGAGTTGGGCTCTTCTTCACGACAATGCTCCAGCACACCGGCTGGTCTTGCTTGACGAGTTTTAGAAAATAACGTCACAACAATGGAGTATCCTCCATACTTCCTCACCTGGCTCCAACTGATTTTTACATTTTGTTTCGACTGAAATCAGCATTGAAGGGACGGAGCCTTTTTCGTGTTATTGACATCATTAATGCGAAGGAAGAGCTGAAAAGGGCTTTCATAAAATGTCTTCCAGGAATGTTTTCAACACCTTTACAGTAACTGACAGAAACTTATGCTTGCACAAAGGGACTATTTTAAGGTAAACGCAGCTTAAATGGTTGCACTGTTTGTACTTCTCAGAATTAAGTGATTCCGACAAGATTTTGAAGCTACCATGAAGAAGCCCCAATAAAGTAGGGATGTATCTGATGCAGCGGAGGTGGGCAATACTTTGTTTTTTGTACCGTTAACCTGCTATCTTTGGTAATCAATGGCTACGGCTATTGTCAGTGCGAACGCAGCTCTTGGAATACTATTAATCCAGATTTTATCTACAATATATTTCGGTCGTTTCGGCCATCATTAGATAGATTTTACCGAAACATACACGGTAAAGATTATCGAGGTTGAAGCCTCTTCTTCACAGTTAATACACTGAAATACATAAAATATAATAGTCCAAATTTTATGTATTTTAATACATTAACTGTGAAGGGAAGACATCCACCTCGGTATTCTTTTCCATGTATATTGTACAATCTACCAGATAATGGATGGGGACCACGGTGGCACAGTGGTTAAGGTGCTGTGCTACAAATCGGAAGGTCGCTGGTTCGATCCCAGCTGGTGTCAGTGGATTTTTCATTGACATAAAATCCTTTCGATCGCACTATGGCCCGTGGGTCGACTCAGCCTCTAACAGAAATGAGTACCAGGAGTATTTCTTAGGGGCAAAGGCGGCCGGTGCGTAAGGCTGACAACGTACCACAGTCCTGTGCCGTTGTCACGAAATCTAGGAACCTTAACTTCCTGGAACCCTCTGGGCCACTCCAGGCCTGTAATGGGACTGCTTTACCTTTACCAGATAATGGCTAAAAACAGCAGAAACATGTAGCAATATACATGAATGTATATTGTTCTACATGTTGATCAAAAAGTCTCTGTGCACCTGTTGATTACAATACAGAAATCAGGTGCACAGAGACTTTTTGATCACGCTGTAAAAGTTGTGTTCATACTGACAGTAAATACGTATAAACATGGACAATATACTCCACCTTTTAACCTTTTAAAGACGAAACGTAATCTGCTTTATATAATGAATCAGTCCGTACCGCGCTGTAAACACTCTAACACGGCTATAAAAACCAATCACTTAATGACGTATAAAGCAAAGTTCGCTTGCTGTTCTGAGATCCGTACAAAACACTCACCGCAAAGCGAGCATCATGTAGAAATATTGAATGTTAAACCTGGTGGTACGTAAAGAAACCGCTAGCCTTTTATCCTTGTCCTGCTAACGTGGAGAATATGGTGAGCTCCTAATAATGCCAGCAGATGGCAGATGGGATTAAATTCGACGTTTGAAGGGTTAAAATTTTCATACGGCTTCATAGCGTGCTGGACTACAGTTCATCTCGCGAGGGACACGATACTGCACACCTTTTTTGTGCCACAATGATAAAGTAGCTGTCCAGTCACTGTCTTTCGATATCTTCTCACATCGTCATGTACAGTTTTTTCTCGAAACAATCGTATATACATAATATGCGCAGAATGAAGTTCAGTACCTGCTATCGGCGGCTCGCAGCACCTTAAATTTTTGAAAATAATCTGAGAAAAACAAAATTATGGGCCCTTACTTTATAAGGACACACAGGAACGAGGCTGTATTCCATTCCCTTCTAATACCTTCTTGCATCTAGATGATCAGACAGGTCTGTGTCGCGTTAAAAATGCTGTAAGCAAGTTCAAAATTACATATCTTTTAGTAAACTGATCGATAGAAAAGAGAAAGTTACAAAGGGTGAAAATAAACCTATCACGTTACAGGCCATTACGGTTCCAAGAGAGTGAAACACCCAGAATTTCTACAAAATCGGTATATTAAACTGGTCAGGTTTTCAGCCCTATGACCCGGCCGCCTTTACCATTTCGGAGAAACGCCTGGTATTCATTTCTGTTATAAATTGTGTCGAACCTGAGGCCATATTGTGACCGGAAGGATTAAGTCAATGAAACATACAGAAAACCCCATCGGGATTCGAACCCGCGACCTCTTGTGGTGCAGCGCCTCAACCAAATGCGTCACCGCATACCCCATAAAAAAGGCAAAGGTCTCCCTATAAAACGCCATTGAGGCACTGAGAAGGACTAGAAGTACAGCTGTACTCAATTATAAACTCTGCTCTAAATATGGGTGGGTGGGTGGTCAAGGCCAAGCAACGGCCGCTTTACCTCCGAAGGAGATCCAAGGTACCTACTGTGCAGGAGGTTGTATGAATAACACAGCCAGTCTAGATGGATGTGGAGAAGACCGCTCGCACCTACCGTGCTTCGAACCGAAAGTACCCAGTCCGTAGAGAGTCGCTATAGCGAATACGCTGTCTCCCCAGAAGGATTATATTAAAAAGATTCTTCAAAATATATTTGAAGCGTAAAGCTGTTAGGTGCATCAGTCACAAATTTAAAGATAATTTGACTCGACATCCCTAAATATTTCCCTTCAAGGTCAATAACATCAGGTGACTGCATAAAAAAGTAAATTTAGTAATTTTCATTTCATCTTAATACGTTGCCGATGTACGGTCTTAAAAGTTTTTGTTGACCCTCATCAGTTCTGCAGTCCAGTTAAGTAAATCACACTTCTATAGGAGGGCGTTTGTTGCCATAATCAGTGAAGTTATATTTATCATATCTCGCTATACGGCATCCACGAGACAATATGTCATAACAACAAGACAATAATAATTTGGTTCAATAAACAAAAGAGTGTTCAAAGGCCATAATAAACAATAGTATCCTTTATGCAAAATGCTGAGATGTGTTACGTCATGTAATTACTAATAAAAATAAAGTTAACGTAACCAATTTTGTTTTCTTTTGGCGCGACAGGACCCCCTCCTAACCCCAATGGGCCAGGACCTCCTAATTCACGAGGTTTCTCGATCACACACAACGACGCATCACAGTCGGTAGGACTCCTCTGTACGAGTGATCATTCCGTTGCAGAGATCTCTACCTGACAAAACACAACACTCACAACCAAAAGACATCCATGCCCCCGGTGGGATTCGAACCCACATTCTCAACAGGTGAGCGGCCGCAGACCTACGCCTTAGACCGTGCGGCCACTAGGATCGGCGCTTCGTGCAATTACCAAAGCGAATTTAACAACGTATAAGAATGAAATTCGGAGAGGAATAGATTATGGGCAAAAGTCATGGAGAATTGCTAGTCTCGGTTGTACCTGTTAAGATTTCAGGTTGGTTATTTTTCGGATCCAAGAAATATGCGTAGCAAGTCAAAATATGGGTCATGCGCAGAAATTGTGGTAATAGAGTGAGGAATATTGCTGAAAGAATTCTGGACGCAGTGTATATTCAGGGTGATCAAAAAGTCTCTGTGCACCTGACGATTAATTTGTAATCATCAGGTGCACAGAGACTTTTTGATCACCCAGTATATCGTCCTCTGTCTTCTAGTTGGATTTTAGCTGCAATAAGATGAATATAAGAACTTTTTTTTTCAAAATTGGTAACTCCACCCACTGCATCATGTAGCGTAGAAATAAACTATCATGATCCATAGTAACTGAGAATCAGAATATACTATACGTAAATTAGATTGGAGTTTATATACTTGTCTAACACAACTATATGATGGTAGAGATATGTATATAATTTATTACATAAAGAACAACTACATGTTTCGGCCCTTTTCATTGGCCATCTTCAGGTTGATATATGAAAAAACTTAGTAAGCAGCTATACTCGACTCGTTTGGGTTGTATACAGTGGGGAGGTAAGAGGTGAAGTGAGTACAGGATCTCGCATGTGTTATGTAGGATGGGTGGTGTGGGTACATGGGTTCCTGTAGTTTTTCTATTCTAGGTTAATATAAACTAGAATAGAAAATTCTAGGTTAATATAACCTAGAATAGAAACACTAACAGAACCCATGTACCCACACCACCCATCCTACAAAACACATGCGAGATCTTGTACCCACTTCACCTCTTACCTCCCCACTGTATATAACCCACACGAGTCGAGTATAGCTGCTTACTAAGTTTTTTCATTTCTCAACCTGAAGATGGCCAATGAAAAGGGCCGAAACATGTAGTTGTTCTTTATGTAATAAATTATATACATATCTCTACCATCATATATTTGTGTTATACAAGTATATAAACTCCAATCTAATTTATTATAAACACAACGGGGTGACGAACCTCATGATATACGTAAAATTGAGAACAACGTCCCAGAGCACTTGTTAACATGGAAATTCGCACAATATCCTAGCGACAAACGTTAGAACGGAAGATAAAATTTGCTGTACCTATTCATCGGGGACCGCTGTAGCACAGTGGTTAAGGTGCTGTGCTACAAATCGGGAGGTCGCTGGTTCGATCCCAGCTGGTGTCAGTGGCTTCTTCATTGACATAAAATCTTTCCGATCGCACTACGGCCCTGGGGTCAACTCAGCCTCTAACATAAATGAGTACCAGGTGTATTTCCTGGGGTTAAAGGAGGCCGGTGCGTAAGGCTGACAACCTACCACCATCCTATGCCGTTGTCACGAAATTTTGAACTTCCTGGAACCCTCTGTGCCACTCCAGGCCTGTTACGGTACTGATTTTTTTGTACCTATTCATCAATACAATACAGGAGATACGTTCAACAGCAATAGGATGAATACACTTAAATCTCCATATTATATATTACTATCACGCTGTTATTTGTTCGTCAATAACGTGGACTGTAAACACCCCAAAACTCTACGAATAAAAATTTTTTTTGTGAACAGCTCGAATTTTTTTTTTTTTTTTAGTCACAGAATTTCATCCAATTTGACATTTCACGCATGACTGCAGCCAGTCTCCCGTTATCACAAAATTTACATTACAGAGTGTGTTTACTTGGCATGAAATATTCACCGCAATAAAAGTGTACTTAAGATTTGCACTGACAGTTGTCCAGTGTGTCTCCCTTCCCACTCAGAGAAAAAATTACATCATTACTCCTGGACATGTGTGACAGACACGTATAAATATGTTGACGCGCGTGAAACACGAACCCACGAAAGCAGGTATTGATTGAGCTAAGCGACGCTTGGCATGAACCGTAAAGCAAATCCCTGGAGTCTCAAGCAAGACCGTTTTTTTATTTTACACAACCACTTTCAATCAAGACAATGGCACGTCGGTTTGGATAGTGTGTTCTTCAACCTAATACAATCACAGACTTGAAACAGTGAACCCTTGAACAAAAATTTCATCTCAGCTGCTAGAAATCCTTATATTCACCTCATATTTGGATTGAAGTCAGAACTGTAATCACGAGTGTTCAAAGACCTGCCATAGCACTGCACTGACAGAGTTTCTAATTTGTTAAACACTGGGTACAAGTATTGGTTCAGTTCAACGATGAACCCACTTCATGAAGCACCAAATTGTTACTGGTCGTCAAGCCAGACTCGTCCGCAAGAAAAATCCTAATGCTTTGTTTAAACAATTCCCTATTATATACAAACACTTCTGAACAGCTTTCACTGTAAAACGATCTTTAGACATACAGTTTGTCTTTAGCAGGATAAGTAATATTTTAAAAACGTAGACGTATTAACCTAGATTACATCTGAAGACACAGATCGTACCGCGCAGTAAACACACTATGCCTCGATTATAAAAGTCAATCAGTTCAAGCAGTGAACCGACATAATCGATGCTGGTTCTGAAATCATGTGAAACAAGCAAATCTATTGCGCGAGGCTGTGCAAAATTTTTTAAAATTGGTGGTTTATATTTTTGTGAGAGGCCATCCCGTTGTGTATTATCAAATCTCTATAATATATTATGCACCGTCAATACACAACATACATAAAACAAGATGCAATAATTACAATTATGTGATATTTGGCTACATGTTTCGGCCGTGACCTGCCATCTTCAGGCCAACTAAGAACAACAATTAGAGTACATTAAAAATATTACTCAATGGGATCCATTTCGTTCACATTTAAAAGCTTCTAAAGTAATCACCGTGCTTTGAAGAGTTAAGCCGTAGATAAATTCCTCCCCTATACTAACTAAAAATTAAATTGAAAAACAATGTTTTATTTATTCGTTTATTGGTCTTATTAAAGCTACCGATAAATTCGCGAGTATAAGCGAATAAATCGATAATCTACATTAAGAATCCACACACTGAAACAAAATTAAATCTTTTAGCCCTAATTTGTTTAATGCATACTTCGTCACATTTCAATTGCGAACTACATTAATAGGACGATAATATCTCATTTCAAGAAAGTCTAAATCAAATAAGTCTTTTCTTCGCTTCTTCACGTGAAAGAGGGTAGATATATTATGAATACTTGTCATAATTTATTAATACATCATAACAATAATAATAATAATAATATATTTAACTGCAAATCGGCTGTCGCACGGTGGCAGTGTTATTATGCATGTACATAAATATGAAGTAAGGATCTAAGAAATTTAAGTCGGGAGGGCCACATGAGAAGCATGCAGTAGCAGCTTGGAGTCTTGGGAACCATCTCAGCATTTACTTTTAGACAAAGGGAAAACAAGAAAAACCAGTGCCGAGGTGGCCGGTCGCAGGACCTTCCGGATACTGACTTCTAGCTCATATATAAACTCACCGCATCATTTTCTAGCCATTTAACCTTTTGGCGCCGGAATTATTTTTTAAATTTTAAAACACTCTGTATATTGAATGTGAATAATACAGGAACCAAATACGTTAGAATTTTGAAACAAACTGCATTTTGAAGAAAACAAAAACGGAGAGTACATACCATGTTTAAAATATTCAGTATCTATGCTTGTTGAATAAATATATAAAATGCAACTTTAGAGGTTAGCGGTACGGTACGTCAACTATAGTTGACATTAGGCGTCAAAAGGTTAAACACATCAAAGATGTTCTCTACGATCAATGTTGGACAAGTCTGCAGAAATTCATGTAGGTCGCCACGTAAAGAGGGTCTACAAAGATTGTTTGTTTTTGTCGCGACAGTCCCCAGTGGGCCAGGGCCTCCTCATTTACAAGGTTTCTAGGTTACACACCACGACACACCACAGTCGGTAGGACTCCTCTGGACGAGTGATCAGTTCGTCGCAAAGACCTCTACCCGACAACACACAACACTCCGAACAGACAAACATCCATGTCCCCAGTGGGATTCGAACCCACAATCTCAGCAGGCGAATGACCACAGACCTACGCCTTAGACCGCGTGTGCACTGGGACCGGCAGGGTCTTTGAAGTGTCCATTCTAAATAAGAATCGACATCGTTCAAATTTTTTACCCAAGAGACTCCAATACAAAATACTACAAAATGAGTTTCAGCCGGACTCAAGTTGCTACATGAGCGGAAAAGAAGAAAGATAATTAATATGAGCTCCAGAAGAACGCGGAGGCCAAATTATGTGAGCAAAATACCCTGCAAAAAAACATCTCTCTACTCCACATCGTCTTTGTTACAACGTTCATTTTATTTTCAATCTGAAATTAAGCCATAATTAGGAGAGTTGACTGCAGCATAACTATATTTCTCAAAAAATATTTTATTTCTTATAGTGTGAGACAAATATGAAAGAGACAGTAACGATGATTTAATCAGGGAAATTTTAATTCGAGAGGAAGCAAGTTTATCTTCTATTTGTATTCAAATCAACGGTACTGCTCTTTTGACTAAGAGAGACCACACGCATTCATCGTCAACTTCCGGACAAGAACCACGACTGACAGAAAGTGTATTTAATCAGACAGATCCTCATGTTCGAATCAGCACAGTACAGTCGCGGCAATAAAAGTTTGGCACGTTTCTTCTTCTGAAAAAGCTAAGTTCTACAAAGTAAAGAAACAGAGAATGAAGAGCCTTTTATACGTACGTACATAAATGGCACAGAGGAAACCAGTACCAGGCTCAAATCCTTTCAACTTTATCACCCTTTCCAATTATTTATATGTCACAGGAATTGGAAAAAAATATTATTTTTCTTTATTACTATTAAATCAACGAAACAGAATTTTTGTTGAAAACTAACAGTTTCTCAGCTAGCCAAGCAATTCACAGCAATTTAGGAACCCGCAGTTTTATTACCGCCATCACTACGTTCTGAAACCTGTTCCTATTCTGAGCCTGAAAATAGAGTCCAGAACCTCCCAACCAATTTCTTGAAGATCTACTTCAATATTATCCCCCATCTACGTCTTCGTCTCCGAAGTGTCTCTTTTCGTAAGGCTTCCACAATGAAACCCTCTATACACCACTCCTAATCCCAATATGAGTACGTGCCACATGATCCGCCCATCTCTTCTTCTTAAATGCTAACCCTAATAACATCCGTGAAGGGAAAAGTTCGTGAACCTTCCCCTGATGCAAAATCCTCCAGTCTCCCGTTACCTCATCCAATTATATTATTTAATAAGTATTTATTCACTTTCGTTGGAGTTAGGGATGTACAATTTTTCGAGAAATCTAAAAGCGACCTGAAATTTCTAGGCGTGATTTTACAAATTTCAGTCGCCCGAGCGGCCTGACTACATGATTAATAAAACATAAAATCTCGCAGCTTTAATTCACAATATTCCGTATTAACAACACGTGTTGTAACTACGACCAACTGGTTTTCTATTGAAAACTAAATTATTTTTGCGATCGTTTATTTCAGCCGGGTTAATATGGTATGACGTAGGACAATGTGCTGTCAATTTTAACTACTGAGTTCACACATGAAGCTAAATTCATCCCGAATCCACTATCACACCCCCCTCCCCCATACACACACACACGCACGCACGCACACACACACACACACACAAACACAGAAAACACATTCCCACTAACACATTTACTATGAAAATGTTTATCCTTGTCAAATCCCTCAACGTTTCAACCGACCACAGAAAGGCAAATGACCATGTCATTTCGTTTCAGGCCTATAAAAATCCATTATGTCGATACACATCTATATGCGACGCACTTCGGTCATATGTTACATTTGTGTAATCAATGCCTTACAGTAGCCCAACGATTCACAGCATGGGTCACGATATCCAAACCGAAAGATATAAACACGTCATTAGAAGGCAAGTCATTCTCTTCCTCACTCACATAATGCTACCACGTTCGTTAGAAAAGTATTGTGAAGTGAAATTTGAGATTTTCACGGATATGAACTGTCGTGTTCTGGCCTTCTGGTTTTCGAAACCAGAACTTAAGGCTTCATAAGTCACAAGACTATATATATATATATATATATATAACTAATGAGACACAAAGCTTTCCGTTTTCCAGTTTTCTGAATCATGCTTCTTAGATGCATGGCAGAACTCCTCGGAAAGTCACAGCAAGTACTATTATTTGACTTATGTTACAAATTTGGGAGCTATGTACAGCATAACCAAGTTCTATCAGTTGGAGCCTTGGGCTGTTTGATAGCCTAAGAAGATAATCAATACTAATCTCAACAGAGGGAAAAACTTTACGTGATTTGGAAGTTCAAGAACATAATCATGTTAAATTTTCAAATACCAATGCGGATTTGTAAGACTAATGGTGAGTTAATTTCAGTCAGAAAACACAACTATAACTGTATGCTAGATGATGCTATTTTTTTAGCAAAGTAAATAACTACATGTTTCGGCCTAAAGCGGCGATCTTCATGTTATCACAATTACAATTTTGCTCAAAGTGTCATATGTGTCATATATACGTCTATATTGCATAGTGATGTTGAGATCTCATCATCGTATTACGTGTTACTTGTAACACGTAATACGATGATGAAATCTCAACATCACTATGCAATCTTTGAGCAAAATTGTAATTGTGATAACCTGAAGATGGCCGCTTTAAGCCGAAACATGTAGTTATTTACTTTGCTAATAAATACCATCATCTAGCATACAATTATAGTTGTGTTTTATGACTGAAATTAACTCACCATTAGCCTTCCAACACACAAAGGGGATGACACACCTTAGAATTAGTGGATTTGTAAAGTTGTTACGAAACCTGAAATCAGAGACACTTAGAAAAAAAAATATCGTAGAAGTTTAAGATAACTTTAAACCATAAATTTAAACATAAACAATGTGAAATGCAATTTTATTGCTCGGATTATTATGCCGTGATGTGCTCTTGATAACATGATAACATGATAACATGATAACATGATAACATGATAACATGATAACATGATAACATGATAACATGATAATGACAATTCACACCCACCTGATAGCATGAATAATGAACGGAGTACATATAATTCGCGAACATTCCTTCTACCACTTCATTTAGAAAAACAGCGCCAATCAACTAAAATACGCCCATAGGATGTAAAGTAAATGACGACGAGATGTAATTAGAAGTTCGTTAGTGCCACGCAGACATAATTTGCAATATGAACAACATCGAACACGAGCTGCTATTAGCAGTAAGGTAAGGTGAAACACGCTAGAAACAGCGATAAAGCAAATAATCAGAGCCTGTCTTTCAGTGATGATGCCGCTTTATGACTGCATATAACTCCCCTCAACCCCCCTCAAACGAGGAATATAAGCATAAAATTTCACTACCACGCTCGTTACGTCACCATGATTCATTCAGTGTATGCAACGACAAACGCTAAATTTTCAGCCTTTTTACTCCACTAATTCGTTAAGTCCTTTAATCAGTACAGTTCATTTTTCCCTTTGTATGTTTTATGTATAAAAAGTATGTTGAGATTTTACGTATATATATATATATAAACTGGAATCAAGCGTTTAAAAGCATAGCGCTTGAGTGGTTTCCGCTCCGAAATCCAGGGAAATAAATGACAGGCAATACACAGAGCGGAGTAGAAGCATTCATTAGCGTAAAGTTTGTATTAGTACTCGGACTAAACCCCTTGGTTAGGTAAGCTTTCTCAGTAACCTAACATCATAAAGACGTCCCGCCGCGTCACTATTTCTTGTAGGAGTGATTTCCGTTCGAACTTGGTTCCCTGAAACCTGCATCCCCTCCTCGAAAACGAATTTCCCTTACTGTGAATACCTACAATAACGACATATTTAAATATTTACACGTTTATTCCGGGGGTACGCGGTGGCGCAGTTGGTTGAGGTGCTGTGCTACAAATCGGAAGGTCGCGGGTTTGATTCCCGGTGATGTCATTGGAATTATTCATTGACATAATCCTTCCGGCCGCACTACGGCTCTGGGGTTAACTCAGCCTGTAACAGAAATGAGTACCAGGAATATTTCCTGGGGGTAAAGGCGGCCGGTGCGTAGGGCTGAGAACCTTACCAACTTCACGTGCCGATTGTCATGAAATCTGGGAGCCTCAAACTTCTGGAAACCTGTGGGCCTGTCCAGGCAAGTAATGGGATGGCTTTGCCTTTTTACACGTTCATTCCTCTTCTGTTTATGATATTGGACAGTCACTCTTCACTACCCCACAATGCACGTAAATGCAAGGACACACAACGGAGAAGCGTGACAGTTTTTCTTGTCACCAAAATTCCGTTCGGCGAAGATACGTATTACAATTAGCGTCGTTAAAAAAACATACCAATAAATAATGTCGGTGATCTAACATACGCAACAACAGAAAAGTCGGCTTCGATGTCCTGCTTTTTCTTTTTTTTTTAGCCTATTTTCGTGGATCGCCATAGCTCAGTCGGTATAGCGATTCGCTACGGGCTGCACGGTACGGGGATCGAATCTCAGTAGGGGACGAGACTTTTCCACACCAATCCACACCGTCCCTGCAACCCAACCAGCCTTCTATACAATGAGCATTAGGTCTTTCCTGGGGGTAAAGTGAGAGGGGCGTGACCTGGACCACCCACCCACATCTAGGGCTGAGGTTAAATAGAGAGTAGAGTTACATCCCTTACTCCCCTCTTGGCCTTTAAGGCCTGTTATAGGGTAAAATCTTGGCCTATTTTCTTTCTTAAATTCATGCAGTTGCTTTGTTGTCTAAGCTTGTATGTATGTATCTATGTATGTATGTATGTATATATGTATGTATGTGTGTGTATGTATTTATGTATGTATGTGTATGTATGTATGTATGTATGTACATATGTAGTATGTATTATATATGTGCGTATGTACGTACGTATGCATGTATAAGTATGTACGTATGTATGTATGTATGTATGTATGTATGTGTGTGTGTGTGTGTGTGTGTGTGTGTATGTGTGTGTGAATGCTCGCCTACAAGTTTTGAACCAACCAACCGAATTTAACGTAATTTGTATCATATTTAGGCCACCAAAGCCACTTTCCTTTAAAGTTTAGCAACACGATAGACTAACAAATTTGTGAGGTGGGAGCTCATAATGTCACTTGGAGTCCCAGGATGGTGCATGATAATGCCTTGGGAAAATATGCAGGTTTATAGGTGCTTTCGCAAAACTGCGAAAAGCGAATGCTAGCGTCGTCATGTCTGCCCCATCTGTCCGACTGTACGCATGGAACAACTCTGCTCCCAATGGACGGATTTTCATTAAATTTTACATAGGAAAATTTTTCGAAATTCTGTCGAGAAAATTCAAGTTTCATTTAAAACATGGCAAGAACAACGGGTACTTTTCATGAAGCCAATAAACATTTTTGACGATATCTCCCTCCACGCTTCTTGGAATGAGAAATGTTTCAGACAAATTTTGTAGAGAAAATCGAAACACAAATTTCGTGTTCAATACATTTTTTTAAAATATAAAATCATTCCGCTTTTGAGATAACGTGGAAAAATATTGTACAGTCACACAGGCCACAGACGACAATATGGCGCATGCGCATTAAATACTCTATACCTAATACGCTATACCTAAATCTACAAACACGCATTCAGAATACGTGATACTTAATGATTTATCATTGCAGCAATAGTTGCACGAAAGCGCCTCTATGTTACGTCATATTTTACACGTCACACGTTTTGCAGAACAACAACACGGTGGCAGCGCTTAATTTTTTTTATCTTCCATTTTGATGGCCGTAAAAAATAGACAAAACTGGAAAAAGCGTCTAAAATGTGTAGGGATTTGCAGGACGTCTATGGGCAGTTTTATGGCATAGGAAGCCTACATTCGCTGGCACATCCCATGCGACATTTGCCGTGTAGAGTGATAGGATAATTCTGAGGTGTGTCATCCCCGTTGTGCGTTTAAACCATAAGGTGAGGTAAATTCCGTCAAATAAACTACATTTTAGTTGTGTATTTTAACGGAATTCACCTCACCATATAGTGATAGGATAACTGGAACACTCTGTAGATCATAACGCACATACAGCTTTGTATAAAATATGGTCCGTTGTTTGTGAACCGACAATTAAAACATAACGATAATGTGAAACTTGGTTACATTAACCACGTGTATGCAGATAGTATAGGAATTTAATTCATAAATTATTCACTAGAATTCCATTCAATCCGCCTACTGACGTGGAGGGTTAACTGCGCAGACCTAATTGCAAAATCATCACGAATACATAAATATGCAAACACACATATACAATGAAGTTACGCAAGAAAGATACAAGAGAAAATATCGGGAAAAATAAGATGAGTTGAATTGAAGACTTCAAACCCGGACAATAAATTTTATCTAATTACGCTACTACAAGTACGAGGCTTATTCAGAGAGTGAGTAAGTAAGTATTGTTTCAGTGTAAAAAAATATCGATTAAGTTTTCGTATAAAATTTTATTGTTATCAAATTCTACATTCTTCAAACAGTTTTTCCACATATTCGCCGCCATATCCTAGCGGGGCATATGTTTTTGTATGCCCTCCTCATATAATGCGGCCGCCTGCGATGTTAGCCACTACTGACAATGTCACAGAGTCCTTGAAATCTGAGGAAAGTGCAGGGACGGATCAGAAATTATGAAACGTCGGTCGTCACGCACTCTTTCTTTGACCTTACAAACCAAATCATCATTCACCAAAGATGGACGCCCACTTCGCGCATTATCGTGCACGTTCTCTCGTCCTTCATTGAACATCAGAACCCATTTCCTAACCATGCCATCACTCATCGCATTGTCACCATACACTTGAGAGAACTGGTGATGAATCTCACTTAGTAGCACATTCCTAGCGTTCAAAAAACGAATTACAGACCATATTTCACAGTCGGAGGTCCCTTCAATTGTCTTAAACATGCTTAAAGCACAGGAACAAACATAAACATAACACGAATTTCACGAAATGGCGTCTGTGTCTTCTCAATTGATAGAGGAAGTCACTGCACATGTGCAAAGTGACAGTCTCGAGGACGTGTAGACGGTACTTACTTTCCGAATAACCTACGTACAATATTACCAATAGTAATAATAATAATAATAACCTTGTTTAAATAAATACCGTAAAATCACATTCATGAAACAAATACACGAGATTTCGTAAGGTTAATAACTGTGATTTATTTTTCATTTAAGTACTCTTTACTAATTATTCAGTTTGACGAGTCAATACAAGACCCTTGTACTATACAGAAGGACGAACAACATGCTGTAATAAAGTTTAAATTATTATAGTTTTTGCCACGCTAAACATGATAGAACTTAACAGCAAATAATGAGGAGTTATATACATTCATGTGTCGTTCATTAATCAGTTGTATGAAACCTTACAAACAACAAAATAAAATTTTATATAAATAATAATAATAATAATAACTTTGAAGAATTAGATTGTGTAATTGTTCGTAGTAAGTGATTTACGAACAGATTTTACTTTATGGGAGCAAATTGTTATAAATTAGTTACTAAGAATGAAGTTAGAATTTATGGTTCAGTCTATTATATTATTTTACTTTGTTACAAATTTTCGCCGAAGTAATGTCTATAAATTTCGGTCTTCCTTCTATTGGCGAGACGTCTGTCTACCTCAAAATAGGCACAGCCGGGATGTTAGTAATTCTAAGACACTGCGACTGAAAGTACTTAGATGTGAAAGTGTTCCGTGGGAGCTTATCTTGGCTCCGCAGTTCTCACAGTGAGGTAGTTGAAGATTAAGTCGACCTGTGACGTTAAGCCGTGCAGTCTGGTTTGTGTCTACCTGTAACTACTGACCGGTCAACAAGAGTTAAAAACCCCGTCAACGAGAATCTACAGTGCGATGTTCATAAAGATGAGACCCATGTTATTCTGCGATCTTTCGCGGCGTATAAAGGCAATTCCGTACCGACCTATCTGGACGACCTATTGGTCCATCTGCAAGGGTCTAGTGGTTCAAGAATTACCATTCTACTCTGCGTGAGATACTAGGAGAGCGCAAATCACATTTATACAGCCGCGAAAGTCTGAAATCACGCATTTTCCAAGAGTATGTTTAGTAGAATCAATCAAAAATATATTAATATTGAGGTATTGAAAGAAAAGGTGAAAAGATAATGCAGGTACAATGCCGTTCAAAACAGCTCCAAAATTATAGTTTGTTTCTAATAAGCCTTAAAGGAATAGAACTTAATATACTAAATAAAAGGTAAAGTGATGCCGTTACAGGCCCGGTGTGGCCCAGAAGTTAGGTAGAGGTATAGCTCTACTCTTCCATGACCGCGGCACTAGAAGGGGGTGGGTGGTTAGCAGCACGCCCCGGCCGCACTTTACCCCAGGAAAAGACAAGGTACCCATTTTATAGGAGGCTGGGTGGGCCCCAGGACCGGTCTGGACGGGCGGAAAATCTCGTCCCCCCGGGATTCGATCCCTGACCATCCAGCTCGTAGTCAGTCGCTATACTGACTGAGCTACCGGGTCCACTAATATACTAATACAGAATAAATATTTGAGGCATGTTCAGCAGTAAACAGAGCGAGAGAAGAAGTAAATTTCACATCAGGGTTCAGTGCAGGTCGTACAGTCTGATAAAACCCGAACACAACCTCTTGACCTTTAGGGATTTAACGCGACATTATCACGCTTTTTCGGACTTCATGTCGAAGTCCGTTCTTATATAACCATCACCATCATTACCATCATCATATTCCCTGCCCATACGAGGTGATAAAGATATGTTTGGCGGGGATGAGGTGGGCATTGCAACAGCTTGGCTATTGCTTGTTGAACCTGGCTATATTATAGTCCCAGCGAAGACTTGTATGAAGCCCGATACGACAGCTATAACACAACGGACACGCAACTTAATGCTCAGTGTTCTCCTTGGAGGAAGGTCCTTAATACGGCCATACAAAGCATAAAAGCTAAAGAGGATATTAAAAAGCACAGCAAGGTACAAGACTGCCAGCCCTTTTCCTTCAATGTTCTCCAAGAGAAGGAACAAAAGTGAAGGAATGCGAGAAACAACGACATAAAGCAATTTTTTATTTTATTTTTTTTAAATATGAAATACACAACTTGTTGTGTAAGCGACACTCTTGGTTACGTTACAAATATTCGAAACATCTGTGTTTCAAATGTTTAACATGGCGACATGTTTCGACTTCTTAGATATTCATTAGGCTAAAACGTTTAATAAACAGGACATAAAACAGAAATACAAATTCTGAAGTGAGAGAGAAAACCAACAAGATGCAACAGTTAGATGTTTATTATCAACACTTTCTCAACATGTTTCGGGCATCATTATGCCCATCTTCGGGAGACCAAGACGTGTGTTACTGCACGTGGTGTGCTGCGCTGTAACAAGCGGGGAATAGTAGATATTAGCTGTAATGTCTTTTTTGTGGGGTAGTGTGTAGTAAACTTAGATTACAGCTAATATCTACTTTTCCCCGCTTGTTACAGCGCAGCACACCACATGCAGTAACACACGTCTTGGTCTCTTGAAGATGCCCGAAACATGTTGAGAAAGTGTTGATAATAAACATCTAACTGTTGCATCTTGTTGGTTTTCTCTCTCACTTCATAATTTGCTCACGATGCACGGTCACAGAAACCTAAAG
>Ga0123352_10005775_pt1 | contig 18749 bp, 15 predicted proteins | sample TergutLab28metaG_FD_89700 | JGI IMG/M metagenome (GOLD analysis project Ga0123352, IMG submission 89700) | Labiotermes labralis P1 segment gut microbial communities from Petit-Saut dam, French Guiana - Lab288 P1 | ecosystem: Host-associated > Arthropoda: Insects > Digestive system > Gut ... | reverse complement strand
AATCCTTTTCCAGATTTTTCTTTCCCTTGGCGGTGGGGGAAAGGGGGACTGGGGGGGGGGGGGCTCAAAACAAGTGACACAGTTTCGCATAATGACAGCCTCTTCAAGATAATCTAAAAGAAAGAAGCAACCATTTGCTAACCACCCTGCAAGTGACAAAACATGAATTCCAGGTACTTCAACAGAATACACCGTCGCAAAACCAAGTTAGGTAGTGTGGAATTGGGGGGCTGCCTTCACATCTTCCTCGTATCTATGCAGCTCCATCTCCACAATTATTACTTTATTACCCCTAGCCTTCTTCTCGCCACCCCTGTTCTCTCAAGATTAGCATATTATACTAGCTAATGCAGTTGGGCCTGGTCTACCTCGCTATAGCTCTGTTCATATTGCTCGCTTTGCTCAAGTCTAAGGGTTGTGTTAGAATTGCTTACAAGGCTGTGCTACGTGTCGACGTTATGAGCCTTCCCTCTGCATGATGTCTTACACGCAAAGTGGCTCAAGTAAACCTTGTCCGTTACGTTTTCCCCATTCACAAATGGGGAAAAGCGCTTTAGAAAACAGAATGACAATATAATTAGGTACATATAGAATATTACAGCACTGTGGGTTCGTACTTCAATATCTAAGTTCTATGCCAAAAATAGTGATTCCGAAGTTTACAGAATTCTGAAATCAAAAAGATTCTGGAATGTTCTGGGATGTTACGCAGCGTAAGTAGCAATCCCTTACCTACGTTTCACTACAACCTATGGGACAGATCTTCAAGGATCAAGGGATTTTTATTTGGATTTCTTGACCATTGGAGATGGGACTGACAGGTTGTCTGAAACTTCGGTAAGAAATTACCATTATATTTTGCGTAACAACCCAGAAGAACGCACGTCTCAGCTAATTCGCAGCGAAAGTCTGAGATCACAAAAAGAGACAAGTTAAGACAGACAGCAAAGGGTTGGCAGCGCTGCCAACTTGCCACCCAATCAAATGGCCCTTCCAATTGGTTATCGCTGATTTCGTACACTTTAACATTCAGAAATGTATGGTAAAGTTAAAAGCAATCCCTGAACAGGTCTGGGCAGCCCCTGAAAGTTCCGGTACGTTGAAGCGCCCAGATATCATGACAATTGACACATGGAGGTGGTAAGGTTGTCAGTCCTATGCACCGGTCGCCTATACTCCTCAGGAAATATTGCTGGTTCTCATTTCTGTTAGAGGCTGAGTCGACCCAAGGGTCATTTTGCTGCCGGAAGGATTATAGCAATGGTGAAATCATCGGCAATTGAAACCGCGACGTGCCGGCTTGCAGCACCACCACGTGTCCCTACACATACCTACTTATTTACTCCATGGAGGAGAGTCCTTCTTAAGAAGCTGATCGGTTTTCAGCTAATCAAGAAATTCCCCATATTTTATGGAACCCGAAGGCTTATTACCGCATTCACAAGTGCCCCGCCACCTGTCCCTATCCTGAGCCAGCTCAATTCCACTTCCCGTAGATCCATCTTAATATTATCCTCTCATCCACACCCGGGTCTTCCAAGTGGTCTCTTACTCTCAGGCTTCCCCACCAAAAACACGTATTCGCCTCTCCTCTCCACCATAAGTGCTACATGCCCCGCCCATCTCATTATTCTCGATTTTTATCACCCGAACAAAATTGGGTGAGGCGTACAGATCATTCAGCTCCTCATTATGAAGTTTTCTCCACTCCCCTGTTACCTCGTCCCTCTTAGGCACAAATGTTCTCCTCAACACCCTGTTCCCAAACATCCTCAGTCTACGTTCCTCTTTCAATATGAGTGACCAATTCACACGCATGCAAAACGACAGACAAAATTATATTTATTTATGTTAATCGTTAAATTTTTGGATAGCAAACTGGAAGACAAAGGATTCTGCACCGAATTATAGCAAGCATACCCTGACTTCAGTCTGCTCTTAATTTCTTCCCGAATAGAATTTTGATTTGTTAAGATTGTTCCCAAATATTTGAACTCCTCCACACTTTCAAAGCAACTATTTTCAGTCTTTATAATGTGACTTCGTCCTGCATTCTGATCTCGAGACCTGATCATAAACTTTGTCTTACCAGCATTTACTACTAGTCCAGTATCCTTACTAGCAATTACTAGAGCGTCTGTATTCGTATCTATAGTACAGGGGTGCTGATAAGTCCTTAGCCCGACCAGGAAGGAAACAAGCTGCATTCCACGCATTTTATGGAATTTGGTGGTTCATTGTCACATTCGCAAGAGCCCCCGCCTGTCCCTACCCTAGCCAAATCAATCCATTCCTCTGCCCATCACACTTTTGACAGGCGCAGCTTGTTTCCTTCCTGGTAGGGTTAAGGACTTATCAGCACTCCGGTACGTACGCTTCCTCCCAATATATTAACATCATCAGTATATACCACAAGCTGATATACACCATTTAATTTCAAGCCCTCCTGGTTTACCTGAATGGGCCGGGGTAGCTCAGTCGGTATATCAACTCGCTACGGACTGGACAGTCCGGGGATCGAATCCCGGTGGGGGCGAATTTTTCCGCAACCGTCCAGACCGCCCCTGTGGCCCACCCTGCTTCGTATACAATGGGTACCGGGTCTTTCCGGGGGTAAAACGGCCGGAACATGACTTTGACCACCCACCCCCACCTAGCGCCGAAGTTAAATAAAGAGTAGAGTTATACATCTACTCCCACCTGAATCTTCTTTGCCTGTTCTAGTGTGAATTTTACCTGGTTTACATGAACCCTCCTAATGGCGTACTACAAAGCAAAGCTCAAAAGCAATGGCGTTAAAGCATCTTCTTGTTTCAAACCATTTCTAATAGAAACATGTCAGACAAATGCGTACTCTTACACATAGAAGGAATAAAGTAAATTTCGTTGTGCATGACAAGACACCACGACATGACGGTATAAGGAAGATGTGAAGTTAGGTTAGGTTAGGTTAGGTTAGGTCCTCACAATGCTAACCTCGGCACTAGATACTGAGTGGCCAGGTTCATTCCTCGGTCACCTTACCCACGGGAAGGCTTCTGCGATACACTTTGAATAAGCGGCGCAGTAAGCCCCGGAGTCACTATCTTGTATAAAGAATTCCCTTGTCTTTGTCGGAAATTCACACCTTTTCCTCAATCGTCCAGTTTGTAGCCCAGTCGCTATACCGAATGATTTACTTTACTCTCAGAACAGAAGAATGTGTGTTGAAGAGACTAGGCCCAATATGTAAAACTGTACTGAAGACCATATCAGACGAAGGCAAGAAGGCGGTAAGAGGTTCGAAACCTGGGCACTGGAAATGAAAGTGTTATTATCATATGTACGTGTTGCTTAAGTCTGAACGGAGCAATCAGCAAGCTGAAAATCTAGCCTACCGGCACTATGGTCTCAGGATGCACATTTATATATAATACGATTCTAATTCGCATTAATACTGTGCAAACAGCACAAGAGAATTGTCACTCTTTTATTTACTAATGTACGTAACAGGCCTGTGGTTTTACCTTATAATGCGGTAGACGTGGAAGCTGATTCATCCAAAGTGTAGCCTTTGTTTAGCTGTCATCTTGATATATAGTTTAGGTATTCGAGTTTTGTCCTATTACTGTTCTATTTTGAAGTTACTCCGCCTCCATTTCTGAGTCTCATAAAGGCATTCCTTCTGCAAATAAGCTTCACGAATGTTGAGCTATTTTTATACATTTAAGTACCATCCAGTGCACATTCGTTTGTCTGGCATACGAAAGCAGAATTTCGCATTTCTATTGCGTTCCAAGTGAATACCGTACATGGGTAAAACATTGAACAAACTGCGACATTAACTTGTTGTGAGCCATCACATGGTGTTTGATGCAAAGAATGTGACTAATGAAAACCCGTTAATACAACTGTTAATTAAAATTAAACATAAAAAATACGGCAACGTGTTTCGACTCGATAAGTTAAGCCATCTCCACGTTTCATATAGCTACATTCTGAAGACCGTTTATATTACGTGATAAACGAACAAATGCACATCAATAAAATATATTTTATTTTGTCATATATTGTATCGTATTTTGGAAGTTCGCAAACAATCTAAATCCTTCTTAATTTTCATTTCACAAAAAAAAAAAAACAAGAAGTGTCCGTACAGCCACCAGTCAGTCAGCGCTGGCTGGGGAAATAATACATCTCTATTCCGAAAATAATACGAAACGCATGAAGATGCTGTGTCGGGGACGTTAAGTTAATCAGTTCCTTGTTTATTCACGCATTCGCTTAGCAGTCGAGTGACCAATCGTCAATTTAATGACATCAGTCAGCAGCAACAAGAGCAAAGTCAGGACAAAAGAAAAGAAAATTAAATCACTATAATTATATGCTTTAAACGTGCGAGTTAAGCCTAAAGTCTTCGCCCCATTACGTACAATTCATCCGATACCGATATTTAACACGTACTGGAGTACTACAGAAATATGCAAAGTGATATTTGAGGAAACAACTTGTTCTTATATTTATTGTTAATATACCTATTATTATTATTTTTATTGTTGTTATTATGTAGTTAACATGAGTTTTTAGTTTAAAGATGTCGGCCTGTGTTTGTCAGTCTGTAGTGATTTATATATGAAAACGCAGATTATCACACTCTCTCTAGTTTGATTACTATTTGAATATTATAAGGTACGCTAATTAATGATTTAAATTTTCTGTCTTTTCTTTTATTGGTTTATTTTCCTACGTGCCATGTTTATTGTCCCTTATTATTTAGGTTTGTATGATGTGCCGTTTGTATGATGTGTCGTTTGTATGATGTGCCGTTTCTATAATTGGCCATATGGATGTTGACAGGGCACCTTAATAAACTTGAACTGAAATGAATTGAATTGAATTGAATTAAGGGAGTGGTTTTGTTAAAGAGCTCATGGGAAATATAAATTGCATTTTATCTTTAACCCTCTAAACGCCGAGTTAAATCCCATCTGCCATTTGCTGGCATTATTAGGAGCTCACCATATTCTCCACGTTAGCAGGATAAGGGTTAAAAAAATTGGAAATTACAGAGACAAATCACAATAGTACTCAAAATCGTAAAGAAAATTCTACAGAAATGTTTCATTTTATGCTGGTGCAGTTTGTTTAAAGGAAAACTAGGAATTATGGGATTATGGGCTGTAATCAGAACACACAAATGTAGCTGAATTCTGTTCAGACTAAAAACTCTTCAGTGCGCATTCTACGTATTCAATATCCTATCTCGAAGAAGCACGTTACCAAGTATCGGAAACACAAGCACACAACATCCACATACATTTGAAACTGCCAGGTAGTCAATCGATCTACTCGAAAGTTTCATCCATCCATCCATCCATCCCAGCTACCGCCGCCATAAGCTCAGCAGCACCAATGTCTATTTACTCACACTAATTGTGTTTTCACTCCGCTAGTTTCTTCGATTTCCTGACATTAGGCCCTCTCACGCACAGAATGGTGACAACATAATAACGTAACAACATGACAACATAACATAAAAACATGACAACATGACAACACAACAACATGACAACATAAAAACATGACATGACAACATGACAACATGAAAACATGACAACATAACATGACAATATAACAACATGACAATATAACAACATAACAACATGACAACACAACATGACAACATAACATAACAACATGGCAACATAACAACATGATAACATAACAACATGAAAACATGACAACACAACATGACAACATAACAACATGAAAACATGACAACATAACAACATGACAACATGACAACATAACAACATGACAACATGAAAACATAACAACATATCCTGACAACACAACATGACAACATAACAACATGACAACACAGCATGACAAAATAACAACATGACAACATGACAACACAACATGGCAATATAACAACATGACAACACAACATAACAACATGACAACATAACAGCATGACAACATAACGTAACACAGATTCGTGTTCGTCGAAACACGAGCAAAGAAAGCATGGGTAGAAAGTAGAAGAACATTCTCCTGCCTGATAAACTAATTATAATTTACTAATTTTCGGACGGGTACTGGGGTTCTTTACCGAAGGTAAAGCGGCTGAAGCGTGAATCTGACTTCTCACTTCCACCTAGTGTCAAAGTTAAGAATAAAAATGGCTGTACTTCTACTCCCCATCCACACCTTCGTGGGTGGACACAGAAAAAATTACCTTTCTATTTTTAATTTTCTGGCGTGCTGAAGGAACGTATTACGGGGGGGGGGGGAGATGAGCTTTTCTGGGAGCGTTTCTCTCGACAAAAAGCTTACCTCGCTCACTGTTTGTGCTACATTGGTTATTAGGTTTATAATTGGTAATTTTATTCCAAGTAATTTTAATCGTGTATGAAGTAAGAAGCCGCCACTCAGGGCTCAAATTGGAATTCTAGAAGGATTTACAAAGAACACATAAGACCTTTTCAAAAATTATGACAATTTTTCCTTTGTGGGACCGCAGTATCTTACAGGGGTAAATGTGACGATTATTCAATATAACAGACTGTGACACCGTCTAATTTGGTAGATACGTGAAAGATTTCTGAGGTACGTGCTGCCCCTATCTTCCTTAGTTACATACTTAATGACATGGCGTGTGTATCTCTAACTTGCTCGAATTGTTAACACGATCTTCTAATTTTTACTGCAATTTATATTATGCAGTTCAGTAGCGCACAGGATAGGTGACTGGGCAGTTGGGCGAGGCACTGCGCTACGAGCCTCCCGGCCGCACTATGGCCTTGAGGTCGACTCGACCTCCAGCAGACAATGGGTACCAGGAATATTTCCTGGGGGGTAAACGCGGCCGGTGCGTAGGGCTCACAAACTCACAAACTTCACGTACCGATTTTCTTGCAGTCTGGGAGCCAAACCTCCTATACCCCTCAGGGCCTGTCCAGACCTGTACAGGGATTGCTTTACGGTATCAGGAGTATACAAATCTTTGGCTCCAGATAGCTGGCAATACTATCTACAGTAGCATCGCATATCTGAGGGTCCTCACTATAAAACTTGCTTTATGAGCCCTTTGTGTTTTCTAGGATTTTGATATGGTTCCTAGATTTTTGGAAAGTTTGTGCACTTCTGATTTAGCTCAAGTCATTAAATTACCAAAGCAAAATATTATAATCAGTGTTTATTTTTAATCTCCTTGACCATATCAGGTAGCTCTCTCTCCAATCACCCCTCTAGATGCTGTACCGAATTACAGCAAAACTGCATACAACACGTAATTGCTAGAGTTTTATCGCTGAAAATACATCAATTTGTCGTAACCCACGTATACATAATTTTAGAAAGACAAATCTCACCCTGTCTTCAATATGCCGACAATTACGGATGTTGGGTTTGTACGAAAATATGGGGATAAACTGTTTGTGGACACAACATTTTGACAGAAAGTGTGTTTGTAATGCAACTCTCTAGTGATGTGGAACTCTCACGCCGATGAACTGTTTGGGTTACGGCAAAACGTCATATCATGAGCGTCGTGTTCTATGTGCTTATTGCGTTATGTCTATAATTTATAATATTGTTATGATTTATAATATATTCATATATTATATATAAGTAAATTTATAATATAGTATAATGTTTATAAAGCCAAAATAATCAAGTCTTCTTGCAAAGTGACTTCATATTTAACGACACCAGCTGCTACAAGACAGTTGTGTTTATGAAGCTAGCAGGTGTCAGTCCCCATAATTGATTTGCGTTTGGGAAGAGAGAAAGCCATTTTTATCAATTCGACACCCCTATCATGGACGCAGTCATTCTGACATCAGAAGAAATTCAACAACTGATACGACGACGGTAAACGCACGTGCTGGTTTTGTAAAACACAGTCAGAATACAATCAGATTGCGCGCTTGTGCGCTATTTCAGGTGCACAGTTCTGTATTGTAGAGTGTCGGTGTTGACTGAATGAAGTATAAATACAAAACACTGTTGAAGTGATAATTATTCCACCTCATTACGTAGTACATATGATAAGAAGTCTTACCGTTGGTGAGAATAGATTTGGCCGGAAGATTCTGGATTAATTTGTTCTGAGGCTATCTTGCCTAACGTAACGTTGTTTTGACACTGGCCACTTTTTAATCAGAATTTATTATTAGAAAATAATTAAGAAATTAACTGCCCCCACCTACTGTATGAAAAAGAATAACCTTTTGACCTTTACCGACTAGATTCTTGAACCACGGTTCTCCTGTATCAGCCTAGACACTTGACTTTGTTGCAGTGCCGAGATAAGTTTCACTCATGTCAAATACTGACTTGCATTATTTTGTGTAAAACTGGGCATTCTGTAAATACCCTAACCACAAACTATTGACGTCAATTTTCTAAGCTACTAAGTTTCGGCTGTTACAGGAACTTTTCCGTTTGAAATACAGGCAATATAAATCTTACCGTCGACTAAAGGTGTCCAAACTATATCGGTCGATGCACACACAATTTCTTGCAAGAGACCGTTACTTTTCGGACAGATAAAACTCATACAATGAATATCACACTTCAGTCGTCAAGTTTTGCTTCAGGTTGCTGGCAGGATCTGTTACTGCTTGCTGATAAAACTTGCTTTTAATATTCTACTTCATGCCAGCCCCCACTACAAATCTTGGCGGAATGCTGCATGAAATAGACCGCACAATTTCCTGCAATTGTTTGCCCCCCCATTTCTTTTTCCTGTTCCCATTATGATGAATGAGTGTAAACTGAAAATTATTTCCTAACATTTCCTAATTTTTAACTATTGGGCTAGCTTTCGACAATCAAGCAATACCACCACCTGATATTTTCTGTGCGGCACTGTTTGGTCGCAAAGCCTATAGGTGTTAGGCAGCGTGACCCAACCTGAGCCATGCGCATGCACACTCCATTCTTTTGTCTCTGAGCAACCAACACTACTTCCTGTGTAATCTCCGCTACAGAAAATGTGCTTCTAAGGTTTTAATACATAACAAATATATGAGAGTATTTGCACGTGCTAACGAATGATGTGTCAAGAAATATTATGATGAGAATATCTACACTGACTGTACGAGTTGTAACACGGTGCAGTGATGGTCATCGTCCGACACCCCTCCTTCCTCCGTGGGTACAAATGCATATCAATGGATTTTATTTACAAAATTTTAAATGGCCAGTTAATTTGCGTTACCAGATGTTTCAAATTTCGAAATTCAAGCTAGTGACTAATAGCGAGGTAAATATCAGTCATGAAACCACAACTACGGTAGTATGGATTTATGATGGTGTTTAATAGCAAAAAGTAACTACATGTTTCGGCCAATAGCGGCCATCTTCAGGTTATTACAATTTTGCTCAAATTGTAATCACCTGAAGATGGCCGCTATTTGCCGAAACATGTAGTTACTTTTTGCTATTAAACACCATCATAAATCCATACTACCATAGTTGTGGTTTCATTACTGATATTTACCTCACTATTAGTCTTTTCTACAGACAATGGGGATGACACGCCTCAGAATTCAAGCTAGTGGCCTTACAAACTATTTTGAAATGAATAGTAACGCTTACAAGTTCACGCATATTTTAAATATGAAGATTCGCCCATTTTTGGTTGTTCGCGACCCTTACTTGAATATGTTTCAAGCTGCAGTGTATGGATCTGTGTGAAAACCGTCTCTTCCTTGGATCGCGTGGATAAAGGAATAATATTTTTTAAAAAAACATAGATTTTATTATAATCACACAAGTCAGAGCATACATAAATTTAGTAGAGTGAGTAAGTTAACTTAGATTTCACACTGTAGACGTCAAAGGACATCAGCGAGTGGCAGTTCAATCTACATGTGACTGAACATTAAATATGTAGTAAGGTAATGTAATGTTCTCTGAATATTGCATTAGTAATAGCAATCCAATAAAAGCCTCTCTGATCATTTCAAGGCGTGTCAACGCTATGAATATTAATGCGTATCGAAATTAATGAACTACTGACAGGAATAACACTTTCACCATTCCATAATTATTAGTTTCGTCAACAAATTTGAAATTGTGTCCCCAGTACGGCTGTATCTACCTACAGTCAGTACTAAGTAAAATACACCAGTATAACAATAACTGATGTAGCTTGTCACACATTTTGTATATAACCATATTAAGGTATAATATTTCGATGTGGGAAATAAACTTGCGATTTTTTAGAAGAAAAATAGAGAATGGATTTAACAGATGCGTAAAAACAAAATCAGACTAGAACGAACAATGTGAGTCATAAAATTGCCAGCGGTGTTTGTTGTAGTTTGTTGCTTATTCTGAATTGCTTTTACCCATTGAAAACCTTCAGAAATTTTGACTTCATTAGAGGTCAATATGGGTGAAAGTCATATTTTCCCGAAAATTATCTGGCGAGTATTAGACATCATTTAGTCACAAAATTAGTCGCTATATTAAGTCACAGACGGAACAGACGAACATAAGAACGGACATACGAAGGCTTGCATGTGTGAAGTAATTTCTAATTTTGTAAAAAGCGCCTCAAATTATCGGCAAATTAAGAGAGATATATTTATAGTACGGTCAGAGATTTTGTATTTAAACAGAGTGTGGGTTATTCAATTATGCTTGGACACACTTCAAATGTAGAAAGAAAGAAAGAACGAAAGAAAACAATCTTATTTTTTTTAATATTTCTCACTGTACACAGAAGTCCTTTGGGTTATATTTTACACGCAGGCCTTACAATGCCTCGGTTTGCAAACTGAAATTTCTAAACGATGGAAAAATTTTGTCACTGACTGTTAACTCTGTTAATCATGTAGGAATTGCTATACTTAATTTGAAGAAGACAAAATAACGTTAATATTGTATGAACCGTGCAAGGTACAATTACTTACTTACTTACTTACTCCATGGAGCAGATTCTTTCTTGAGGAGCTAACCGGTTCTCATACAGACAAGAAATTCCCCGCATTTTATGGAACCCGAAGGTTTAATACCGCATTCACATGTGCCCGGCGCATGTCCCTATCCTGAGCCAGCTAGATCCAGTCCATGCCCCCACATCTCACTTCCTAAAGATTCATCTTAATATTATCCTCCCATCCACGTCTGGGTCTTCCAAGCGGTCTCTTTCTCTCAGTTTTCCCTACCAAAACCCTGAATACGTCTCTCCTCTCCCCACACGCACTACACGTCCCACCCATCTCTTTCTTCTCGATTTTATCATCCGAACATTATGTAGTTCTCTCCACTCCCCTGTTACCTCGTCCCTCTTACCCCCAAATATTCGCCTCAGCACCCTATTCTCAAACACCCTCATCCTAAGTTCCTCCCTCAATGTGAGCGACTAAGTTTCACACCCATACAAAACAACAGGCAAAATTGTACTTCTGTATATTTTACTGGTTACATTTTTGGATAACAAACTAGAATACAAAGGTTCTGGACCGAATAGCAGCAAGCAATCCCTGAATTCAATCTGCTCTTAATTTCTTCGTGGTTAGAATTTTTATTATTAAGGTTGTTCCAAAATATTTGAACTCTTCCACCCTTTCAAAGGAACTATTAACAGTCTTCATACTGTGACTTCGCCCTGCATTCTGATCTCAAGACATGACCAGGTACTTAGTTTTATCAACATTTACTATCAACTACGAAAACCTCTGCGTTTTTCTTTACAGTATGTACGCTTCCTTCCAATAATTTAACAATATCAACATACACAAGATGCTGATATGCGCCACTTAATTTCAAGCCCTTCTGGTTTCCCTGAACCCCCCGTAATGGCGTACACTAAAATCTGCGCAAGGTATAGCGATTAATTTAGAAAACCAAGTGTACATGCACGACCGACGTCAGTACGGCCGCTACAAGTTTCGACACGTCAAGGTGCCATTATCTGGAAGTCTTTAATGTGTGCAAGTGTGTGACTGTAGTTTGAGCCACTTACTGTGCAACAGACTACTTTGAGATCACTACGGTAGCTACTGAGAAGACAAGCTGATAGTGACACATCTGATGTTCCGAAACTTAAAGGGCTTAAGTCTGAGGAGTACAAATTTTGGTGTATGTGGATTTCGTTCTGTAAGTCAAATTAAACTAACTTTAAGTTAAAACGTTAAGGTCTTAAGGTTACGTCATCTGTCTTAATCACCTACCAGATCCTAAAATGTGTGAGAAAATGACGGAAGGGAAAAAATACTTCGGAAAATTACGCAGAGATCGGTGGCTGATACTAATATGAAACTTATAGTACTTAGGGGCGTGGATTGAATAAATATGGCTTGGGATAAATTCCAGCTGCAGGCGGCTCTAGACGGAAGAAAGTAACTTCTGTCTCCATGAATAAGAGTGGGAAGAGCTTCATTGCATGGAAATGTTGATGGGATTCGATCTAAAATAAGGCTACGAAACGTAAAATTTCGTAATTAGAACCTTGCATCATCATCATCATCATCATCATCATATACAGCCTGCACGTGATGCTAAGCGGCTACAGTCTGTTTCTATCGACACAGTATAACACCATCTGCCGTAAATTTGAAGATGATGGCGAGGTGAAAATAATGTGGTAACATGGCTGATGGCTGGGAACAGGGACTTACATGAACAGAGAACAGAACAGTCTGTCCCTCGGTGTGGGAAGTGCCCTAATTGTGCGACTGCTGTGTGGGAACGTACTGGGAAAGAAACACACATATATATCAACTTTTATTATTAGAGACGAAAACGAATATCCTAAAATATGCAGTATGTTCAATGGAAAGTTGTGTTCTGATCGATCGTTCTAGTTTCGCAAACTGAAATTAATGTATGGCATTTTACGAATAGTCTCTCTTGGTTTAAATCTTCGTAAGGTGCATTTTGTTAATAAATAAAAGACTTACGGCTTGCTGTAAGCCATGCATTTTATCCTCTCAATTTCCTATTACATTCGTTCGCGTTTAAAAAAAGAGCACTACTTTGTAAAGCAGAAAATCTTTATATTTTAAGCCATCCTAAACACTTAAGTCTGTTATGCAGAGCAAAATCAATATAAGAATTTGTCCTAATGGAAATTATGCCAGTACCTAACCTAAACTCAGGCACTTCTGCTGCCCAACGTAAAGACTACCTCAACACAACAAGAAAAATCTTTCTCACTTCTACATTGATCTTTAGTACAGACATAACTGTCTTCGACACTTCCTCCCCATTGCCCAACAGTCCACCAGTGAGCCAGGACCTCCTCATTGTCCAGGCTTCAAGATTACGCCCAGCCACTCCACTTTCTGTAAGACTTCTCTGGAAGGGCGACCAGCCCGACACAGGGAACTCTACCTGGCAAAACACAACACTCACAAGAGACAGACATCCATGCCACCGGCGGGATTCGAACCCACAATCCCAGTAAACGAACAGCAGCAGAACCACGTTCCTGATGTTACAGCATTCAGCTATATTTAGACACAACTATACTTTAAAACTTTGAAATGGTAAGGTGTATTAATTAAAATCAGTGCTTTCATTCATATACATGACAATCCACAAGAAGGTAGCTGTAAATATATCTACAGTATTTTACTGGCTACTTCAACGAAATAACTTTGCCTTATTTAATACCTAAGTTTACAAGAGAAAGAGTATTTGTTAGCATAATAATGTATATCACTCAGAAATGAATTCGTGTCTCTGTACGTACGGTAAGATTAATTCCTATATTTGAAATACACGACCGATCGAAATAGTAACAACAGTGGGGCGCTCGAAAATATTGGCATAAAGTAATTTGATTACTTTCTAAAATGATGATGATGACAACTGGTATGCTGAAATAATTAGAAATTATTTTAAAAGATCAGTCTAAAACACGTGTACGTTTATTGAAATCGAAACAGTTTTACATCTGCAAAATACAGCAAACTTCTCCGACTTAAATCTTTGCCTCATGTGCACCCACACGTTACTAATGGCGGTGGAAAGCAAAGTGTTTACCTTCCAGCAACACTTTGCATTACATTGTTATCATTCGTACGCGTATTGTAAGTTGAAGCGAATCCTAATAAAAATGTTCAAGTCATCCACCTAACCCACACAACGCTGCGATTAAAAAAGGACTTCACCTTATTTCAAACAAAGATTTACAAAAGGCTTAGATTCAGATATTCTTTAAAACATCGTGAAAAATCTGTGCTATTTTCGACCCCAATGACCACTCCTGGAAAGCAACATAGAAGGATATCGCAATACAGCCACAAGAAAAATCTATTCACTTTCGTATTATATGGGTGACTGCGTAGTGATAAAACACATTGAATTCTCAAAGAAATTAGATATGGTTTGGATATTTATTTTTATTAGAGAGAAGTTTAGAATGAAATACGGAAAATTAACCGATTTTGTGATAAAATAGACTGTGGTAATGTCAAGGAAATGTTTGTGTTTGTCATGTCAGCCTACAGGACACAACATTTCTCATAAAATTAATAGCTGAACGAAAACATTACTGACTACAATTGTCACTGACGTATGCCTCTAGCGTTCACGATATGAAGAGAATATTTTCTGAAATATTAGGACCAGATAAGAAAAAAAAAATGCGTACAATCAACAATAATGACCACACAGACTCCGGCGCGTAAAAGGTAATATTATGACGCCGTGAAATTTCGTGGATAGGTTTCTCCGAAACTTTGGTACTTATCTAATACACTACACCTCATCACATCCAAAACTTCATAATAAAAATATAGTTGTCCTTGAGCTTATTAACACCACATCACAAAGCCACAGGACTTTGTCGATTTAGCAACCTTCATTTTGAACCTTGGCACTAGATGCAGGTGATTTATCAGGATAACTTTCAACTCCTTTACTCTCGTAGATGGGGCCCTAGGGGGCCATTAACTGGGAGCACTGCAGGCCCCAGATCCAGTTCGGACTCAGTAGCTAAGACAGAAATCTTTCCCTTTTACCTGAAATCTAACTTCGCTATCAACCCAGCATTCTAAAACGGCGGTTATGCTTCTTACAGAGAAAGGTGAAGTCCAATGTCGTCTTCGTTTCTCTGTTAAGACGTTTTAGACTACTGGTGCACGTGTTCTTGGTGCGCACATTAATTGTAGCTGGCTGTGTTCAGATCCTTCATCTAGTGGCTTTAACTACCCAAACTGCAACGTGCATTGGCGCAAGTCTCTTTGATGTGCCGCCTCTGAGCGAGCAACTCAAGCCCAGGGCTTCTCAGAGTATTTTGCTGGGGCTCGGGCCCCTGAAATCGTCCACACTTACGGAATGCTAAGTTCGGAGCGTTAAAAAAGCCGAAGCTCGAGTAGTTTGAACGTACCGGTGGGTTACCGAAAGATACAATTTTGGCTGCTTATTTTGAGTAAATTCGAATGGTACCATAAGAATAATTTTGACTGATGGGTCTATTTAACTGGAGAAGGCAGAACATTAGCACTACCACCCAGTATTCTTCTTTCCTAGGAAGAAAGGGCTGTCGTCCCTCAAATTACCACGTACCTCAGCGACACGAGCAGTGTACGTGTAACAGAACATTGTAGAACTTTCGTGTAACAATTGTTGTAATGGAAAATCAACAATGCGTTTGGTGTTTACTGTTGAGTAATGTGACACTGTCAACAATATAAAAATATTAAGTGTTGCACAAGAATGGTTTCTGGAGCATTTGTTTTGCCAGCAACAATAAAACGTATTTGGGTCTTCTGGTAAAGTGTCCGGTATGTGTTAGCGGTTTTAACCAAAACTCGAGCACATTTATCGATAGAGTCTCATAGTGGTCACAGTTATCAAATTGTTGGAACCGCGCTGATAGATGCTTGTGCACAGACAGACAGACAGACAGAAGAACATGACGAAGCTAATCGGCACTTTTCACGATTATGCGAAACCGCCTAATAACTGCTCAAATCCGGAATTTAGCATATGAAAAAAGAAATGAACAGTAAAAGAAAACAAGTTCTTTCTCGTCAAACGGACATCTAACAACACATCACAAACAACACATCTAACAACACATGACAAACAACACATCTAACAACACATCACAAACAACACATATAACAACACAACTAACAACACATCTAACAACACATCACAAACAACACAACTAACAACACATCACAAACAACACATCTAACAACACATCACTAACAACACATCTAACAACACATCACAAATAACGCTCATTGCAGTAATTCCTGATTACTTAGAATTATGGAAAGAGTCATAGGCCTACAATAAAACTTAACATTAATTGACCGTTTATTTCGTGATTAAACGTGAATTGTTAAGTCGAATAATTTGGTAGGGTAGTATCTATCAAGTACCGAAACTTTTACACCTTATGTGCAGTTAAATATGGAAGTCACAATGAATTTAATTAAATGATGGGAATTTAACACTGAATGCTATGTAAACAACATCGCAACATTCTGCACTGTTGCGCCAGTACAGCGCTGAAATGCAAAATGACAGCCTTACGCCCGTACACATGACGTGACGTCGTTTCACTACTTTAATCAAACCAAGTGTCTACTTCACTATCTAAACTAAATTCTATTCACACGAGTTACTGAATTATAAAGATTGTAATATTGTTTACTTTAATTAGTCTAATATTAACTTAAATAAATGCATAATAAAGAACTTTCTCGGAATTTCCCCTTACACGTACTTTCAGTGTTGTGTGTGTCTTAGTTTAGTTTATTGAAAAGGAAGGCCTCTGAAGACTGAGACAGCGGAATTGCTGGCATTAATTTACAAAGGTTGGAGGAAGTCCGGACGTCCGTCCGTCCCAATTATATTCCCCATATACAGTATATATTAAGGTGGAGCCCGGGGAACAGCAATAGAAAGCCGACGAGAACAAAGGCCGCTGTTAGGTACGGCAACTATGGGTCAGGCAGCCAGCGAGGAAATAGATACATCGCCGAGTCTCGTCCGGTATTACTATTCCAGCGACGTACGGACAGCTTCCTCTGCTCCTTCACTCCTTCACGTCCCTCGGTGATGCACTGCGTCACCCTCCCCACCATACTGTCACAGCCCCTGACTTGCTAGCTAAGCAAGTTCCTGCGTCCATCCCATATATATAGATATACATACATACGTCTACAATCTGAGCTATGCGCTTCTTCCGAGAGGCATCCTGTGAAGCGCCATGAAAACCAGGATTATTCATGTCCTTTGTCCTCGGTATTTTTCACCGCTACACGATACAAAGAGGCCTGCATCTACAAGAAGCAAGCAGTAACATCTACAACTCCTACATTGACTTCGTACAGTAAGAAAAACCTCATACCGACTACCACTTAACGGACAGTTTCATAAACAAACCGTCCGTCTATTGTCACTTATAGGCCAGTTCGGTTCGCGATTTCCTGTTTTCTGAGTTTCCAGTTACCCGAACAGAACATCAATTCTTTTCCTAAATTACGCTTTGTCGCCCGGTAAACATTTACCAACACTTCAAAGAATCGTAATAACATCATCTTCAGGAACACATATCCATCTCTTGTTTTACGCCCTATTTGCGTTTCTGAAAAGTTAAAGTAAATTAAAAAGGCATAAATCAAAAATGATTTTTCCATCAGAAATAAGGGGTCAGCGTAACAAAACGCCGCCACCCAAAAGGTGTTAATCCGAAAATGAAAGAGCACTAATCAAGAAGTGATGTAATTTGTCGAGGGTCGTCAGGGCAAAAGGCTTAAAACAAACGGCCGTAAAACAAATGCTGGATGCACAGTCGAAGTACAATACAAGTACTCTACTGCGTTTCTCTGGAAATGAAAGAAAAACGGTCTTCAAAAAGCCAGTAAATACGAGTATTTGCCGAGCGACAAGGCGTGTATATATATATATAGTAGGGGTATAAGGGGTAGTAATGCGTAATACTATAGTCTATCATACTCAACAGTCATCCTCACCTTCTCGTGGTACACCCTGCTCTCACAAACGAGGAAATGACGACCGAGTCACAACGGTATAACTATTTCACCAGGAATGGAGGAAATGCCATCCCTAAACACGCCGGTCCAGAGGCTAAAGGTAGCAATCCTACCGCTGGACTTGCCCTGCTCTGGGCCCGTAACCCATTCAGGGGAAATTTTAACCACCGGCAAGTCTCACGGTAAGAAGCCGGACAGATTTTCTTTAAACGACAACATGGATGTGGAAAAGGTATGACGATTTGAATATGCAGTGTGGAGTGTTAGAGGGGAGGAGAGAAAGAAGAAGAATTAGACAAAAGTTTTAAACGAAAATAATATTAAAATATCAGTAATTACAGAAAGTAAAAAAAGAAACTGCAATGACGGAAAGAGACCGTTATTTGCAGTGCAGTAGACAGACACAGCAGAGGCCAGCCAGAAATTAACATATGGATCCACAAGTCAATATCAAATAAAATAAACCACCACAAATTCCGGAACGACAGAGTTATAGAAACAAGACTGAAAACACAAAGGGGACACTTAACAATATTAGCAGTATATGGCCCGACAGAAGTCAGGGATGAATTAAATGAAGAATTTTATGAAACACTACAAAAGATATTGGATAAAGTGAACAGAAACGATTGCATAATGTTGATAGGAAACATGAATGTTAGAGTCGGAAATAACGGAGTTGCTAACATGGTGGGTACAAATGGAGAAGCTACACTAAATAGCAACGGTAGAACATTGATAGATTGCTGCACGTTTAATAACTTAAAAAATAATAAACAATTTTTT
>Ga0123352_10005771_pt1 | contig 18757 bp, 10 predicted proteins | sample TergutLab28metaG_FD_89700 | JGI IMG/M metagenome (GOLD analysis project Ga0123352, IMG submission 89700) | Labiotermes labralis P1 segment gut microbial communities from Petit-Saut dam, French Guiana - Lab288 P1 | ecosystem: Host-associated > Arthropoda: Insects > Digestive system > Gut ... | reverse complement strand
TGAATATTTTTAAAATGACTTTAACAAGGAACAACCTAGCTCCCTGAGGATGATCTTAGGATCGAAACATGTCGGAGCGATTTTAAGTGTTTTAATGTGAAATTTTATATAGTGCATTTGTTGATTAATATTTAAAGTGATACGTGATACACATTTAGGGCACAGACAGTAATTTCAGATCACTTAAGTATATCCCTCTCTCACCATAGCAAGTTCCGTTCCTGTAGTCTGTGTATACGGTAATTGAGCTAGGTTATCCTATGTTGGTTTTCCCAATGTCTGCCACTCTGCCTTTATTTTCAGCCTGTCAGAAGACTGGTGTTGGAAGTGAAGTGTGTATTGCTAAGTGCCGTATTGAATTATTGCACAGCCCCCTTACTCTTTTCCAAAGCAGTATGTCAGGCTATTTAAATGTACCATGACATCCTATAAATTCGTCAGAGATCAGGTAACAGGACCATCCGTGAAAACACGCGTCTTAAATGTATAAAAAGAGAAAATTAGAAAAGAGCAGTACGAGAAAATGAGAAAGAGACGAAAGGTAAGTCTTATTAAAGTTTTGAGGGCATGAATTTCATGCTCATAGAGAAAAACCAAAGAAGTCAGGTCATTAGAAATTCATATATGGAAACTTTGTGGAGTTGCGTAGTCTTCACCACAGGGGGGCGTGTGTTATGAATGTGAAGTAGTGTGTAGTGGGGGAGGGAGGCAGAGGGTGAAGACCGTGGGAGCACAGCATGTCAAAAATGCAGACAGTTGTAAGCACTTGATGGTGGGGGAGTCGAGAGAGCTACACGGTTGGTTAGATCTGCATTTTTTAGGATTATGTTCTGCTCTGCTGTTCGTTACGGCGTCCGCACTATTAAAGACACTGGAACAGCGTCTGGTGTGTAGTGCAACAAGGGGCTAAGTGTGTGTGCTTTTGGGCTGAATTAATGTAAATTCACGTTACATAATTCTGAGGACGGCGTATTGTGACAGATGTGACTGATGCCGCGGACACTGTCTGTTGTGACAGACGTGGCTCATGCCGTGGACACTGTGTGTTGTTACAGATGTGACTGATGCCGTGGACACTGTCTGTTGTGACAGACGTGGCTCATGCCGTGGACACTGTATGTTGTGACAGATGTGACTGATGCCGTGGACACTGTCTGTTGTGACAGACGTGACTGATGCCGTGGACACTGTCTGTTGTGACAAATGTGGCTCATGCCGTGGACAGTGTCTGTTGTGACAAATGTGACTGATACCGTGGACACTGTCTGTTGTGACAGACGTGACTGATGCCGCGGACACTGTCTGTTGTAACAGATGTGGCTCATGCCGTGGACACTTGTCTGTGGTGCCAGATGTGACTGATGCCGTGGACACTGTCTGTTATGACAGACGTGGCTCATGCCGTGGACACTGTCTGTAGTGACAGATATGACTGACGCCGTGGACACTGTCTGTTGTGACAGACGTGACTGATGCCGTGGACACTGTCTGTTGTGACATGTGGCTCATGCCGTGGACAGTGTCTGTTGTGACAAATGTGACTGATGCCGTGGACACTGTCTGTTGTGACAGATGTGACTAATACCGCGGACACTGTGTGTTGTGACAGATGTAGCTCATGCCGTGGACACTGTCTATTGTGACAGATGTGACTGATACCGCGGACACTGTGTGTTGTGACAGATGTAGCTCATGTCGTGGACAGTGTCTGTTGTGCAGACGTGATTGATGCCGTGGACACTGTCTGTTGTGAAAGGCGTGACTGATTCCGCGGACACTGTCTGTTGTGACAGATGTGGCTCATGCCGTGGACAGTGTCTGTTGTGACAAATGTGACATGCCGTGGACACTGTCTGTTGTGACAGATGTGACTGATACCGCGGACACTGTGTTGTGACAGATGTGGCTTATGTCGTGGACAGTGTCTTATGACAGACGTGAATGATGCCGTGGACACTGTCTGTTGTGACAGACGTGGCTCATGCTGTGGACAGTGTCTGTTGTGACAGATGTGACATGCCGTGGACACTGTCTGTTGTGCCAGACGTGACTAATGTCGTGGACACTGTCTGTTGTGACAGATGTGACTGATAACGTGGACACTGTCTTGTGACAAACGTGACTGATGCCGTAGACAATGTCTGTTGTGACAGATGTGGCTCATGCCGTGGACAGTGTCTGTTGTGACATGTGACATGCCGTGGACACTGTCTGTTGTGACAGACGTGACTGATGGCGTGGACACTGTCTGTTCTGACAGATGTGGCTCATGCCTTGGACAGTGTCTGTTGTCACAGGTTGTGACGCTGTGTGTTTATGCACAAATGTGCCGACGTTTCGGCAGGACGTAATTCATCTGGCTTCACATTACCAGGCGCAACACCGTCGCCTCCGACGTGACTGTATTTCTTCGAAAGGCTAAAGTAGCTCTCTTCTTGACACATAACGACCGTGTGGCTTCTTGCCAACATTACCGACCTTTACATCTTGGTTTCTATTAGTGGACAGTGTGTTGAGCAGGCCATGCTGGAATTGGAACACACCTGGTTTATGTGTCGGCAGCAGTGGTGAGGAAACTTGGTCAGCTTTATGGACACAAAATTAGTGTCTGTGCGGGTATTAATCAAGAATGTAGGAACTGAAAGGTACAGACCGGTAAATTTTCCTGCTGTTGTATGTGGGTTTGCCGCGCGTTAAGTGAAGAACGTAGGTTGAGGGTGTTTGAGAATAGGGTGCTGACTGTGGTAGACTGCGTTTGAAATGTGATGGCACACGCGCAGAAACCAGATTTCGTCTTTCGGTGTAACGGACGAGTCCATTTAAATCGGCCGGGGGGCGTCAGTTCAGTCGACTACTGGCAGCCGAGGTGTGCGCATCAGCGGTAGTAATGCTGGATACGACATGTTCCGAGGTAGTGTGAAGAGTACTGGCTACCCACTGCATTCGCCAGTTTCCCCTTCACTTCCCCTTCCGTGTGTCACCGTGTGCCATCACATTTCAACTGGCGTCTGGGACATAAGGGGGAGGGAGCCACAGGAGACTAGAAAAGTGCAAATTTGGAAATTTACCTCACAAAAAAATATTAATTTGGTTATGAATTCGGGGAAAATTAGGTGGAGGGAGACTAACAATACATGCTACCTTTTATGCGGATATCTGAACGTTTAAAAAAAAACATTTGGAAGATCTATTTTAAATAAACTGGATGGGAGGGCGTGGGTAGGATTAATCTGGCTCAGGATACGGACAAATAGCGGGCTGTTGTGATTACGGTAATGAATATTTGGGTTTTAGTTGTCCCTACAGTGCGTCACGGTTCAGTTTCCACGATTTAAGGCAACAAACACACAATTTGTCATATGCTCCTTCACAATAGTATATTCCCACCAGCTCCTCCTTATATGCAGCAGATCAATATATTGCTTAGTAATTGTTTTATACAAAGAAAAATTAATGTACTCCCTGATGATGGCCCGGTAGGGCCCCAAATATGTAGGAGCGTTATAAACAATATGTGGAGGTATCAGTCAATAACACAACAATATCTAAAAAGATGTTTAATAAAGGATGAAATAAACTACATGTTTCGGCCTAATGTGGCCATTTTAGTATTATGTAGGAGCGTAATGTTTCTAACGATATTAATGTGGATTAAATGAGAGCTGTGTGCATTCGTTGGTTGGAATTGTGGAAATAAACCCTTAGGATTTGTATGAAATGCGGGAAATTATAGACTAGCTGAAGACGGATTGGCTTCTCAACAAGAAATCCAGTTCAGTGAGTTCTTAAATTACTTCTGATTTGTTCATGAATTTGAAGAATTTCAGTTTGTTGTGAATGTCTTAAACACGTCCACACAACAAAAGTCCCACTTCGTTAGTACATTGTTTATGAACATTCGTACAAAATTCGTGATGACAATTTTTATTACGCAATCCCGTGTTTCAGTTTCACAACAAGTTGGTCACTTAGTTCCTTTTTGCCCACAGAGCGCGATATAATCTTTTGTGCACTTGAGTGAAGATCGTAATCTCGTTAGAGGGGCGGGTATTGGTACCAGAAGGCTGTGCGCTTCTTCGTGGCCAGCATATCGCTGGCTGACTGGCGAACCATGCTCATCTCCATAATAGCGAAGTATTCTTCAGCAGATGCAAATCTGAACCTCCGATTGCCATAGATAATAACACTACTTGAGACACCATGGAAAATAACCGCTATGGAAACGAAGGAACGACAGGAATTCAGAAATTGAAGTAAATGCATTGATGCTACAGATTGGGGCACACAAAATTATGAAGTCATGAGGGGGTTTGAAATGTGAGAATTAGGGGAGCCCGAATATTGCAGTCGGTGTGGCAACTGCACCGTCTCGGCTAGACTGTCAGGGGTTCGAATTCCGGCATTGGCAATAGATATTTCTGTTCTCCATGTGTCCAAACCGACTCTGGGACCCGCTCAGCCTTCTTTTCGAATGCCGGTGGGCGATGGAGTGAAATCAGATCCATTTATTCCCGAGTTTAAGATTGAGTGCAGCTACACCACTGTTTGTCTTATATGCATTTATGGTGTGGACAGGAATGTCTTCAAGCTTTGTGTGATGCGTTGCTTGTTCTAGGAAATGTACCGACTGAATTTATCTTGGTGGATTGTGTAGTGAATTTCGGTTCGTTATAGAGTGGAGGTGAATGAGTGACAGCTTAGTGGTAGTATAGAGACTTTAGTGGTAGTTTAGTGACAGTTTAGTGGTAGTGTAGAGAGAGTTTAGTGGTAGTATAGAGACACTTTAGTGGTAGTTTAGTGACAGTTTAGTGGTAGTGTAGAGAGAGTTTAGTGGTAGTATAGAGACAGTTTAGTGGTAGTATAGAGACACTTTAGTGGTAGTTTAGAGACAGTTTAGTGGTAGTTTAGAGACAGTTTAGTGGTAGTGTAGAGACAGTTTAGTGGTAGTGTAGAGAGAGTTTAGTGGTAGTATAGAGACAGTTTAGTGGTAGTATAGAGACACTTTAGTGGTAGTTTAGAGACAGTTTAGTGGTAGTTTAGAAACACATTAGTGGTAGTTTAGAGACACTTTAGTAGTAGTTTAGAGACAATTTAGTGGTAGTTTAGAGACAGTATGGTGGTAGTTTGGAGACAGTATAGTGGTAGTTTAGAGACAGTTTAGTGGTAGTTTAGAGACGGTTTATTGGCAGTTTAGATACAGTTTAGTTGTAGTTTAGAGACAGTTTAGTGGCAGTTTAGAGGTAGTTTAGAGACACTTTAGTGGTAGTTTAGAGAGAGTATAGTTGTAGTTGAGTGACAGTTTAGTGGTAGTTTGTGTGGGCCGGGTACCTCAGTCTTTATAGCGACTGACTATGGGCTGGAAGGTCCGGGATCAAATACCGGTGACGACGAGAATTTCCACCCATCCAGACCGGCCCTGGGGCCCATCAAGCCTCCTGTAAAATGGGTACCGGGTCTTTCCCGAGGAAAAATTGCGGCCAGGGCGTGTTGCTGAACACTCACCCCCTTCTAGTGAAGCGGTCATGGAAGAGTAGTGCTATACCTCTACTCATCCTCTGGGCCACACTGGGCCTGTAATGGGATCACTTTAACTTTACATTTAATGGTAGTTTAGAGACAGTTTAGGGATAGTATAGTGACATTTGAGTGGTAATTTAGTGACAGGTTATTGGTAGTTTAGTAGTAGTTTAGCAATATTTCAGCCTTTGTTTTGTTTTCACAAACTAGTTAGCACTGATGAACACATCTGAATCGAGTCTTGCGACCGTGAATTTCGAATGTAATTTTTGACGCACTTTCATGCTATTTCGAACGTGATATCTTAGTCAGGGTTGCACAAATCCCGTGCTCTAAATTTTCGTGCCGACAAATTTTTTTTTGGCGCCTAATACTTTGGGCCATCAAAACAAGAAGTCCTTCGTTTCACCCTTCAGCCACCTAGAATTTTCAGACTGCTGCTAGATGTGGGGGAAAGTTTCTGCACCTCTGCTTTAACAACTGATAACTTTAGGGTAGAAGGCGCTTCTCCGTGACTGTAGATGTAATGACACGTGTATGAAAATGTGCCAAGAAAAGGGCGTTCAATTGTAAATAGAGTGTCAAGCCTTACGGAAAACGTTGATGTCTCAGATTAGGTTGGGACTAGCCGAAACTGAAAGTGAAGTCATTAAGATTTTTGGAAAAGTAGGAAACACTCAACGAAATACGAAACGTATTAACGTGACTCCTCAGCATAACTTCGTTTATGATCGGAATATGATACTGGAACCGACAGACTTTAGAGGGGTCAAATAATCCATCCACGGATTATTCGACGGTTAAACAACAGTCAAAACTCTCAGTCAAGATCGCCAGTACGTCATTAACAACACACAGCGGTGCGCTAATGTTGCGTGTGTGACGTACATAAATACGGCGGTACCGTAAAGTTGTGTGTCTGAAGTATATAAATACGACTGCATTGTAATGTTGTGTGTCTGACGTATATAAATACGGCGGCACTGTAATGTTGTGTGTCTGAAGTAAACAAATAAGGCTGTAATATAATGTTGTGTGTCTGACGTATGTAAATGCGGCTCTAATGTAATGTTGTATGTCTGACGTATATAAATATGGCGGTACTGTAATTTTGTGTATCTGACGTACATAAAGACGGCGGTACTGGAATGTTGTGTGTCTAAGTACACAAATACGGCTGTAATGTAATGTTGTTATCTGACGTAATTAAATATGTCGGTACTGTAATGTTGTGTGTCTGACGTATATAATCACGGCGATCCTGTAATGTTGTGTGTCTGAGGTACATAAAACGGCGGTACCGTAATGATGTGTATCTGAAGTATACAAATAAGGCTGTAATGTAATGTTGTGTGTCTGACGTATATAAATACGGCGGTACTGTAATGTTTAGGTTTGACATATATAAATACGGCTGTACTGTAATGTTGTGTGTCTGATGTATATAAATACGCCGGTACTGTAAAATTGTGTGTCTAACGTATATAAATACGGCCGTACTCTAATGTTGTGTATCTGACGTATATAAAGACGGCGGTACAGGAATGTTGTGTGTCTGAAGTATAAAAAAACGGCTGTAATGTAATGTTGTGTGTCAGACCTATATCAATGTGGCGGTATTGTAATGTTTTGTGACTGACGTACATAAATACGGCGGCACTGTAATATTTTGGTTCTGACGTATCTAAATACGGCTGTACTGTAATGTTTTGTGTCTCACGTACATAAACACGCCGGTAATGTAAAATTGTGTGACTGAAGTATATTAATACGGCGGTACTGTTATGTTGTAGTTCTGACGTATATAAATACGGCGGTACTCTAATGTTGTGTTTCTGACGTGTATAAATACGGCGGTACTGTATTGTCGTGTTTCTGATATATATAAATACGGCAGTAATATATTTTTTTCTGACATACATAAATACGGCGGTATTGTAATATTGTGTTTCTGACGTACTTAAAGGCGGCGGTATTTTAACGATGTGTATCTGAAGTATATAAATATGGTGTTATTGTAATGTTTTGTTTCAGATATATATATATATATATAAATACGGCATTATACAATATTTTGTTTCACATATAAATAAATACAGCGGTAGGTAGTGTTGTTTGTCTGAAGCATGTAAATTCGTCGGTACTGTAATTTTGTGTTTCTGACGTACATAAATACGACGGAACTGTAATATTGTGTGTCTGACGTATATAAATATGGCGGTACTGTAATATTTTGTGTCTGAAGTATATAAATATATGGGTACTGTAATTTTAAGGTCCTGATGTAAATGAATACGGCGCTGCCGTAATGCTGTTTTTCTGATGTTTATAAATACAGCAGTGCTAATATGTTGTGAGTCTGATGTATATAAATACGGCGGAAATGGAAAGTTGTGGTTCTGATGTACATAAACACAGCAGTGACATAATATTTGTGTGACGTGTATCAATATGGCGGTACGGTAATTTTGTGTGTCTGAGTTATATAATTACGGCGGTACTGTTTTATTGTGTGTCAGAGGTATATAAATATGGCGGTATTCTAATGATGTGGTTCTGATATGTATCAATACTGCGGTACTGCAATGTTGTGGTTCTGACTTATACAAACACGTCGGTACTGAAAAGTTTTGTTTCTGACATATATAAACACTGCGTGAGGGTAATGCTGTGTGTTAGACATATATAGAGAGGGCGGTATTGAAATGTTGTGTGTCTGACGTACATAAATACGGCGGTAATGTAATGTTGTGTGTCTGACGTACATAAATACGGCGGTATTGTAATGTTGTGTGTCTGATGTATATAAATATGGCGGTAATGTAATGTTGTGTGTCTGATGTATATAAATACGGCGGTATTGTAATGTTGTGTGTCTGATGTATATAAATATGGCGGTATTGTAATGTTGTGTGTCTGATGTATATTAATACGGCGGTATTGTAATGTTGTGTGTCTGATGTATATAAATATGGCGGTATTGTAATGTTGTGTGTCTGATGTATATAAATACGGCGGTATTGTAATGTTGTGTGTCTGATGTATATAAATACGGCGGTATTGTAATGTTGTGTGTCTGACGTATATAAATACGGCGGTACACAAACGTTTTGTTTCTTACATATATAAACACGGCGGTAATGTAATGTTTTGTGTCTGAAGTATATAAATACGGCCGTACTGTAATGTTGTTTGTGTGACTTATATAACAAAGGCAGTACTATTATATTTTGTGTGACGTATATAAATACGGCGGGACTGTAATGATGTTTGTCTGACATACATAAACACGGCGGTACCGGTAATATTTTGAGTCTGACTTATATAAATTAAACGGTACTGTAATGTTGAGCGTCTGACGTTCATAAAAACGGCGGTACTGTAATTTTTTGTGTCTGACGTATATAAATACGGCGGTACTCTAATGTTTTGTGTCTGACCTATATAAATACGGCGATATTGTAATGTTGTGTGTCTGACGTGTATAAATACGGCGGTACTCTATTGTTGTGTGTCTGACGAATATAAATACGGCGGTGCCGTAATCTTGTGTTTCTGACGTATATAAATACGGCGGTCCTCTATTGTTGAGTGTCTGAAATATATAAATACAGCGGTATTGTATTGTTGTGTTTCTGAAGTATATAAATACGGCAGTATTGTAATGGTATGTTACAGAAATATATAAATACGGCGGTACAGTAAAGAGTTTTGTGTGACGTTTATAAACACGGCGGTCCTGTAATGTTGTGTGTCTGACGTATATAAATACGGCGGTATTGTAATGTTGTGTGTCAGAAGTATATAAATAAGGTGGTACTCTTATGTTGTGTGTCTGATGTATATAAATACGGCGGTAGTGTAATGGTGCTTAACTTCCGTATGTAAATGCGGATGTACTGAATTTTTATGTGCCTGATATATATAAACACGGCGGTGCACTAATGTTGTGAGTCTGACGTACATAAACATGGCGGTACACTAATATTGTGTGTCTGACGTACATAAAGATGGCGGTATTCTAATGTTATGTGTCTGACGTGAATAATCGTAGCGGTAACATTTTGTTGTATGTCTGATGTATATAAATACGGCGGTACGGTAATGTTGTGTGTCTGACGTATATAAAGATGGCGGTATTCTAATATTATGTGTCTCACGTGAATAAACATAGCGGTAATCTAATGTTGTGTGTCTGACGTATAAAAATACGGCTGTACGGTAGTGTTATGTGTCTGACGTATATAAATATGGCGGTAATCTAATGATATGTGTCTGACGTTTATAAACATGGCGATAATCTAATGTTGTGTGTCTGACATATAAATACGGCGGTACTATAATTTTACGAGTCTGAAGTATATAAAAAAGGCGGTATTCCAATGTTGTGTTTCTGACGTATATAAACATAGCGGTACTGCAATGTTTTGTGTCTGACGTATATGAATACGGCGGTACACTAATGTAGCTTATCTGTCGTATGTAAGTGCGGAAGAAATGTAATGTTGTGTCTCTGACGTACGTAAATACGGCGGTAGTGTAATATTATATGTCTGACGTATATAAATATGGCGGTACAGTAATGATGTGCGTCTGACTTAAATAAATACGGCGGTACTGTCAATTTTTGGGAATGACTTTTATAAATACGGCAGGACTGTAGTGTTTTGCGTCTGACGTAATAAATACTGCGTTACTGTAATATTACGGGTCTGTCATACATAAATTCGGCGGTAATGTATTGATGGGCGTCTGAAGTGTATTAACACAGCGGTGCTGTAATGTTTGTGTGTCTGACGTATATAAATACGGCGGTAATGTAATATTTTGCTTCTGACGTATATAAATACGGTAGTAGTGTAATGTATTGGGTCTGACGTATATAAATACAGCAGTGCTGTAATATTGTGCGTCTGACTTAATAAATACAGCGATAATGTAATGATATTTTTTTGACGTATATTAATACGGCGGTACAGTAATGTTGTGTGTCTGACTTAAAAAAATACGTCTGTACTGTAATGTTGTGCGTCTAAAGTATATTAATACGGCGGTACCGTAATTTTGTGCGTCTGACTTATATAAATACGGTCGTATTTTAATATTTATATAATAAATACTTCGGTACTGTAATGTATTATGTCTTACGTAACTAAATAAGGAGTTACTTTAATGTTATGTTTCTGAAGAATATAAATAGGGCGGTATTGTAATGTTGTGTGTCTGACGTAGTTGAATACAACGGTACGGTAATGTTTTGCGTATGACATATAAATACGGCGGTAGTGTAATATTTTGTCTGACGTACATAAACATGGCGGCACTGTATTGTTGTGGTTCTGACTATATAAATTAGACGGTACTGTTATGTTGGAGTTCTTACATATATAAATACAACGGTGCTGTATTATTGTGGTACTGACGTATATAAATACGGCGGTGCTATAATGTTGTGTGTCTGACTTACATAAATATCGCGGTACAGTAATGTAGTGGTTCTGACGTAAACAAACACTGTCGTACTGTAATGTTTTGGTTCTGACTTACATAAAGACGGCGGTAATGTAATGTTGTGTGTCTGACTTATATAAATACGGCGGTAATCAAATGTTATGTGTCTGACGTATATAAATATAGAAGTCCTGTAATGGTTTGTGTCTGACGTATATATACACGGCGGTACATTAATGTTGCGGTTCTGACGTATATAAACACGGCGGCGCACATATGTTTTGTGCCTGTCGTATATCAATACGGCGGTAATGTAATGGTTGTTTCTGACGTATATAAAATTGGCGGTACTCTGATTTTTTGGTCCGATTTTTATAAATACGGCGGTACTGTAATGTTTTGTATCTGACGTACATAAAGACGGCGGTACTGTAATATTTTGGTTCTGACGTGTATAAATAGGGCGGTACTGTAATGTTGTGTGTCTTATATATATATAAAAACGGCAGTACTGTAATGATGTGTTTCTGACGTATGTAAATAACAGCGGTACTGTAAATTTGAGTGTTTGATGTAAATATGGAGGTCGGTACTGTAATATTGGTGTTCTGACATATATAAATGGGGCGGTGCTCTAATATTTTGTGTCTGATGTATATAAATACGGCGGTACCGTAATGCTTTTTTTCTTACGTAAATAATAATGTGTACTCTAATGTTGTGTGTCTGACGTATATAAACACGGCGGTACTGTAATGTTGTTTGTCTGACGTATATAGATAAGGCGGTACTGTATTGTTGTGTTTGACGTATATATAAAATGCGGTACTGTAATATAATGGTTCTGACGTATATTAATACGGCGGTACTGTAATGTTGTAGTTCTGACGCATATAAACACGGCGGTGTTATGATGTTGTGTGTCTCACATTTATAAATAAAGCGGTACTGTAATGTTAGGTTTCTGACGTATATAAATACAGCGGTACTGTAATGTCATGGTTCTGACCTATATTAATACGGCGGTACTGTAATGTTGTAGTTCTGACGCATATAAATACGGCGGTGTTATGATATTTTGTGTCTCACATTTATAAAGCGGTGCAGTAATATTAAGTTTCTGACGTATATAAACACAGCGGTACTGTAATGTTGTGGTTCTGACGTACATAATTACTGCTGTGTATAATGTTGTGTTTCAGACGTATATAAATACGGCGTTACTGTATTGTTTGTGTATGACTAATATGAATACGACGGAAAATTTTTTTTTGGTTCTAACATACATAAATACGGCGGTACTGTATTTTTATGTGTCTGACATATATAAATAAGGCGGTACGGTATTGTTTGTGTGTGACGAATATGAATGCGACGGAACTATAATTTTGTGGGTCTAACGTATATAAATACAGCGGTAGTGTGGTGTTGTGTGTCTGATTTATATAAATACAGCGGTATTCTTTTATTGTGTGTCTGTCGTAAATAAATATGGCCGTAATGTAATGATGTGTGTTTGTCGTATATAAATAAGACGGTACTGTAATATCGTGTGACTGACGTTAATAAATACGGAGGTTCGGCAATAATTTTTGTCTGAGTTATACAAATATGGCGGTATAGTAATGATATTAGTCTGAACTATATGAATAAAGATGTGCTGTAATGTTGTGTGTCTGTGGTAGATAAATTCGGCGGTACTGTAATGTTGTCTGTCTGACGTATATAAATAAGGCGGTACTCTAATATTGAGCGTCTGACTTATATTAATACAGCAGTTCTGTAATATTGAGTGCCTGATATTTACAAAATCAGCGTTACTGTAATGTTTTGGGTCTGACGTAAATATATACTTAGGTACACTTATGTTGCGCGTCTGAATTATATAAATACGGAGGTACTCTAATGTTGTTCTTCTGACATACATAAATACGGCGGTATTTTAAGGTTGATTCTGACGTATATAAATACGGCGGTACTGTAATTTTGTATGTCTGACCTATATATATTCGGACGTACTGTAATGTTGAGCGTTTGATGTATATAAAAACGGCGGTACTCTAATAGATTTCAAATGTCGTACATAAATACGGCGTTATTGTAAAATTGTGACTGAAATACATAAAAACAGCTGTAATCTAATGTTGTGTGTCTGACGTACATAAATACAGAAGACCTGTAATATTATGCAACTTATTTACATTAATAGAGCAGTACAGTAATATTTGTGTCTGACGTATATAAATACGGCAGTACTGTAATGTTTCGTTTTTGACGTACATAAATAGAGCGGTACCGTAATATTATGCTTCAGACGTATATAAATACGTCGGTACTGAAAATTTAGCGTCTGATATATATAAATACGGCGGTAACGTAATTTTGTATGTCTGACGTAGATAAAGACGGCGGTACTGTAATGTTGTGCGTCTGACGTAATAAATTAGGCGATACTGTAATGTTGTGTGTCTGACGTACCTAAACACCGAGGTACTGTAGTATTTTGTGTCTGACATATAAAAATAGGGCGATAGTGTAATGTTTTGTGTCTGATGTATATAAATACAACGGTATGGTAATGTTGTGCGTCTGACATTAATATATACGGCGGTACTCTTATGATGTGTGTCTGAAGTTCCTAAAGAAAACGGTACTGTAATTTTGAGTTTGACGTATATAAATATAACGGTAATGTAATGTTGTGGTTCTGACTTATATAAATACGGCGGTCCTCTAATGTTGTGTTTCTTACGCAAATAAATGCGGCGCTAAAATAATGTTTTTGTTCGAACGTAAATAAGTACGGCGGTTCTCTATTATTGTGTGTGTGTGACTTATATAAATACGGCGGTTCTGTATTATTATGTTTCTGACGTAATAAATAAGGCGGTACTCTAATATTTTGTCTGACATATACAAATAAGGCGGTATTCTATTGTTTTGATTCTGAAGTAAATAAATAATGCGGTGTAATAATCTTATGTTTCTGACGTTTATCAATACGGCAGTAATTACTTTTATGTTTCTGACGTACAGAAATACGGAGGTACTGTAATTTTTTGGTCTGATTTATATAAATACGGCGGTACTGTAATGTTGTGTGTCTGACGTAAATAAATTCGGCGTTATTTTAATGTTTAGATTCTGACGTATATAAATACGACAATACTGTAATGATGTGTTTATGACGTATAAAATTACGGCCTTGCTTTAATGTTGTGTTTCTCACGTATAAAATACGGCGGTATTGTAATATTGTATATCAGACGCCTATAAAAACATCGGTAAATTCATGTTGTGGTTCTGACATATATAAAAAAAGGCGGTGCTATAACGTTCTGTGTCAGACGTACGTAAACACGGCGGTACTGTAATGTTGAGTTTCTGAGATATATTCATACGGCGGTAGTGTAATATTGTGGTATTGATGTATATAAATACGGCGGTATTGTAATGTTGTGTGTCTGACGCATAAAAATACGGCGGTACTGTAATAAATTGGTTCTGACGTATTTAAACTATGAGGTATTGTAATAATATGTGTTTGACATATATAAATACGTCCGTACTGTAATGTTGTGTGTCTGACATATATAAATACGGCGGTACATTAATGTTTGTGTCCGAAGTATATAAATATTGCCGTACTGTAACCTTGGGTGTCTGACGTATATAAATATGGCGGTACTGTAATTTTGTGTGTCTGACGTACATGAATATGGCGGTAGTGGAATATTTTGTGTCTGAAGTATATAAATTCGGCTGTGCTATAATATATTTTGTCTGAAGTATATAAAAATAACAGTGCCGTAATGCTTTGTTCTGACGTATATAAACACGGTGGTGCTCTAATGTTTCTGGTCTGACGTATATAAATATTGCGGTACTGTAATGATGTCGTTCTGAAGTATATGAACACGGGGGTACTCTACTGTTGTGTGTCTGACGTATATAAATACGAAGGTAATGATGTGTTGTGTGTCTGCATTATATAATGTGTAGGTACTATAATTTTGTGCGTGTGACGTACATAAATACGGCGGTACTCTAATATTGTGTGTCTTTATTATATAAATACAGCGGTACTGTAATGTTGTGTGTCTGAGGTATATAAATAGTGCGGAATTTTAATGTTGTAGTTCTGACGTAAATAAATACTGCGGTATTGTAATGTTGTGTGTCTTAATTATCTAAATACAGCCGTACCGTATTTTTATGTGTCTGACGTATATAAGTACAGCGGTATTGTAATGTTGTGGTTCTGACGTGTATAGAAACAGCGGGAAAATATTGTTGTGTCTGACGTATATAAGTACAGCGGTATTGTAATGTTGTGGTTCTGACGTGTATAGAAACAGCGGGAAAATATTGTTGTGTCTGGCGTAAATAAATACGGCGTTACTGTATTGTTGTGTGCCTGAAACATATAAGTACAGCTTATCTGAAATGTTGTGTGTCTGAGGTATATAAATACTACGGTATTCTAGTTTTGTTTCTCTTACGTACATAAATACGGCGGCACTCTTTTGTTTTTTTCTGAATTATATAAATACAGCTGACTCTAATGCTGTATTTCAGACGTATATAAATACAGCGGTACCGATATATTGTGGTTCTGACGTATATAAATGAGGCAGTGCTATAATATATATGTATATATATATATATATATATATATATATTAATGTGGCGATATTGTAATGTTGGTTTCTGACACATATGAAGAGAGCGGTACTCTATTGTTGTGGTTCTGAAGTTTATAAGTACGGCGGTACGGGAATTGTGTGATTCTGACTTTTATAAACACGGCGGTACTGTAATATTGTTTATGTGACGTATATAAAAAAGGCGGTACTCAAATTTTTTGTCTCTGTCGTATATAAATACGACATTATTGTAATGTTTTTTGTCTGAATTATATAAAATATGGCGGTACAGTAATGTTGTGTTTCTCACAATTATAAATATGGCGGTATTGTAATGTTGTTGTTCTGACGTATATAAACACGGCGAAGCTATAATAAGTTGTGTCTGACGTGTACCAATACTGCGGTACTCAAATGGTTTCGTTCTGACTTCTATAAATATTTCAGTACTGTAATGTTGTGTGTCTGTCTTACGTAAATACGGCGGTACTCTAATGTTGTTTTCTGACGTATATAAAAACGCCAGTATTGTAATGTTGTTGTTCTGACGTATATAAACACGACGGTACTATAATGTTGAGGGTCTGACTTATATAAACACGGCTGTACGATAATGGTCTTGTCTGACTTAAGAAAGACATCGTTATGGTAATGTTGTTGTTCTGTCGTATATAAACACGGCGGTGCTCTAATGTTTTGTGTCTGAGGTATATAAATACGGCAGTATGTAATATTTTGTGTCTGACGACTATAAATACGGCGGTATTATAATATTCAGTTTCGGACGTAAATAAGAAAAGCGGTATTCTAATGTTGTGTGTCTGAGGCATTTAAACACGGCGTTACAATAATGATGTTTTTCTGACGTAAATAAACACGGCGGTGCTGTAATGTTATGTGTCTGACATATATTAATAAAGCGGTACTGTAATATTGTGTGTCTAACGTATATAAATACGGCGGGACTGTAATATTCTTTGTCTGACCTATATGAACAGGGAGGTATTGTAACGTTTTTTGTCTGACGTACATAAAAACGGCGGTACTGTAATGTTGTTAGCCTGACGTATATAAATACGGCGGGATTGTAATGTTTTGTGTTTGACGTGTATAAATACGGCGGTACTGTATTTTTGTATGTCTGACTTATATAAATGCGGCGGTATTGTAATGATATGTTTGTGACGTATACAAACACGGCGGTATTGAAATTTTGTGTGTCTGACTTATATAAAAACGGCGGTATTGTAATGTTGTGTGTCTGACGTATATAAATACGGTGGTACTGTAATGTTGTGTGTCTGACGTATATAAATACGGCGGTACTGTAATGTTGTGTGTATGACGTATATAAACACGGCGGTATTTAATGTTGTGTGTCTGAAGTATATAAACACGGTGGTACATTTATGTTGTGTGTCTGACTAATATAGATACCTCGGTATTTTAATTCTGTGTGTCTGACCTAAATAAACACGGCGGTACACTAATGTTGTGCCTCTGACGTATATAAATATGGCGGTATTTTATTATTATGTGTCAGACTTATATTAAAACGGCGGTAATTTTATATTTTGTTTCTGACGTATATTAATATGGCGGTACACTAACGTTATATGTCTGTCGTATATAAACACGTCGGTACAGTAATGTGTTGTGACTGACTTAATAAACACAGCGTTGTTCTAATGTTGTTTGTCTGACGTATATTATTACGGCTTTATTGTAATGTTGTTTGTCTGACGTATATTATCACGGCGGTATTTTAATGTTGTGTGTCTGACGTATATAAGTACGGCGGTATTTTAATATTTTGTGTCTGACTTATGTAAATACGGCGGTACTGTAATGTTGTTTGTTTGACTTATATAAACACGGCGGTACTTTAATGTATTGTGTCTGACGTATATTATGACGGCTGTATTGTAATGTTGTTTTTTCTACGTGTATAAATACGGCGGTATTTTAATATTTTGTACTTGACTCATATAAATACGGCGGTAAAATATTGTTTTGTGTCTGACGTATATGAATACAGCGGTATTGTTATGTTTTGTGTCGACGTATTTAAATACGGCTGTACTGTAAAGTAGTGGTTCTGACATTTATAAATATAACGTTACCGTAATATTTAGTGTCTGACGTATAAATACGGCGGTTCTATAATGTTATGTGTCTGACTTATATAAATATAGCAGCATTGTAACTTTGTGATTGTGACGCATATAAACACGGCGTTACCAAAATGTTGTGTTTCTGACGTAAATAAATACGTCGGTACTCTAATGTTTTTTGTTTGAATTATATTAATAAAGCGTATTGTAATGTTGTTTTTCTGACGTGTATAAATAATGCGGTACTCTTATATATTGTGTCTGACATATATTAATACGGCGGTACTCTAATTTTGTGTGTCCAACGTGTTTGAATACGGCGGTATTATAATGTTGAGCGTCTGTCATATATAAATACGGCGGTACTCTATTATTTTGAGTCTGACGTGTGTAAATACGGCGGTGCTATAATATTGCGTGTCTTACATATATAAATACGGCGGTAGTTTAATATTTTTTTGTTACGTAAATAAATACTTCGGTCCTGTAATGTTGTATTTCTGACTTCTATAAATACGGCGGTACTCTAATGTTATTGTTCTGACATATATAAATACGGCAGTACACTAATGTTGTAGTTCTGACGTATATAAATAATGCGGTACTCTAATATTTTGTGTCTGACTTATATAAATACGGCGTACTCTAATGTTGTGTGTCCGACTTTTTTAAATACGGCGGTAATGTAATGTTGCATGTCAGTCCTAAATAAATACGGCGGTACCGTAATATTGTGTTTTTTCACGTACATAAATTCGGCGGTACAGTTATATTTTGTGTCTGACGTGTATAAATACGGCGGTGCTTTAATACATTGTGTTTGACGTTTATAAATACAGCAATAGGCTAAATTTTGTTCTTACGTATATAAGTAGAGCGGTCCTCAAATGTTGTAGTTCTGACGTATATAAATACGGCGGTACTGTAATGTTGTGTGTCTGACTTGTATAAACACGGCGGTGCTCTAATGATATGTTTGTGACGTATATAAACACGGTGGTAATTTAATGTTTTGTGTCTGACATATTT
>Ga0123352_10005770_pt1 | contig 18759 bp, 10 predicted proteins | sample TergutLab28metaG_FD_89700 | JGI IMG/M metagenome (GOLD analysis project Ga0123352, IMG submission 89700) | Labiotermes labralis P1 segment gut microbial communities from Petit-Saut dam, French Guiana - Lab288 P1 | ecosystem: Host-associated > Arthropoda: Insects > Digestive system > Gut ... | reverse complement strand
TTTTTTTTTTTTGTTTTTTTTTTGTTTTGTTGTTTTATTTGAGGGTATTTTTTTTTTAATTGGGGGGAGATGTTTTAGGGTTTTTGTTTTTTTTTTTTGGGGGGGGGGGGTTGGAAGTCCTGCGTGAATCTTTAAACGTCACATTAAATATTTACGGTGTCGAAAGGAAGCCATTGTTAGAACTGATGTGTAGCCTACATTCCGTTGGTGCTATGTAGGGTATATGGAGAGTTTTTAACTCCCCAAGTTTGTGTATTGCGTGCAACACGCAAATCCAGTATTTTTGGTGTATTCTATCGTGTGCAGGATACAGGCAACGGTTTGTGGCCGTGTACGTTGTCTGGTTTGTTCTTGTGAAGTACTGTTTAGATAGCATTTGTCAGAAAATGGATTTTCGTTGTCCCTCTGTCTCGGCACTCTTAGTGCCTTATCACGTTATCTTTCCACATGTCCAGTGCCCGACGTATGCCACCGGTTTGTCAGAGGAGAAATACGTCTTTTGACGCTTCTGCACGGATTCCGTACTTCAAACTACGAAGCTTGTCTCTTCATCATGTAGCCTAGGATGACTGGGATTAGAGAGAGAGAGAGAGAGAGAGAGAGACATAATTGACTGGTACTGATGGGGCCCCCGTTCGCTTAGTTCTTGGAGCAACAAGTTTGCAAGTGGTGTCGCCGTAACGTAATGCGCAGGCATTGCAGAGGCCCTTGTGAACATGATAATGAACCTTCGGCATTAGTAAGGTGCGGGGAATTTCTTGACCGACTGAACAACTGCTGCCTTCTGAGCAGGTGAAATAGCGATGTCACGTTTTTCGGGGCGTTCGCAAAATTCCAAAAGCGTCTCTTCCACTCGGACGGTTTTTCATTAGATCCGATATTTTACGGTTTTTAGAAAATCCGTCGAGAAAACTCAAGTTTCATGGAAATCTGAGTAGAATAACGGGTACTTTACATGAATACCTGTGTACATTTATGGCAGTATCTCTCGGAATTCATCTTAGAATGGGAAATCTTGGGAAATCTTGCAGACAAAAGTTGTAGAGAGAATCACAACACCCATTTTTTGTTCAATAACTTTTCTGAAAATCATGCCGTTTATGACATATGGAAAAATATGTTGGAGCCACGCAGACTACGGGTGACAATATAATAGGCCACGTGCCCTTTGCATGCCAGCTAATGTAGGCAACAATACAGACATATGCTCAGTATATGTAATATTTGCTGCTTTTCTCGGCAGCATTGGTTACGCGAACGCGCCTCAGTGTTACGTATATTTACGTTGCCTTTCTTATTCAAGATATCTTATTATTTATATAAAATGATTCCTTACCCGTGTTCCAGAAGGAGGTTACTTTTTTTCCTCATATGAGATACACCTGAAACTTTCAGGCCTCTGTTCCCGTTGTTCCTGTTTAATTTTCTGGTCCTTAAGGAAGCAGGTGGAGCTCAGATGGACAGTGGTGCGTAACCGTGAAATTGTAAGCGTGGCCACCGCGCTGCTGCTGTGAGATAGTTGTTAGGTTAACCGCTTCCGTGTCAATGTCAGTGCCAATGTCACTGTCAAAGTCTCTGTCCTTCGGCTTGTAACAAGATGGCTTCAGGTGCTGTATATAAACTTAATACGTAAGTAGTGTTCGTGTATGCGCACCTACATACGCGCGCGCGCGCGCGCGCGCGTGTGTGTGTGTGTGGCTGTCGTCACTAATTATTCCACTTCTAGTCATCAGGCTGTCATGCTTTAACCTTCCCTGCCCTGAGACTTGTGAAAAATCTAATCGAAGTGAGCCCCTGCTTAACGCGTATACGTACAATGGCGTGTCTTCAGCGTTTTCGAGTAGTTAGTAATAAATAATGCCGAACGGTACTGAAATAAACTGTTGGGTAGTCTCCAACTCGAATCGGGGTGTAGGTACGGAGAAGGGTTAGCAACGTGTGGGTTGTTATTGCTCGACTTTGGAAGTTATGTTCGGTACGGCATGCATTGAGTGGGAGTTACGAAGGCAGGCATTGAGGCACGTACGCGTAACTATTGGTGGCGCAGAAAAGCAGTACGTATTACATGTTCTGTGTGTGTGTGTGTGTGGGTGTGTGTGTTTGTAGCCTTAGGTATCCAGCACGCCTAGCGCATGCGCCATATTGTACTGTTGTCTGTGGCCTGTCTTGCTCTACCATGTTTTTTCGCATTATCTTATAAACGGCACGATTTTCGGAAAGAAAGTTAGTGAACAAAAATGTTTGTTTTCTCTTAAACATTTCTCATTCTAAGAAGAATACAGCAAGATACTTTCATAAATATATGTAGGCCTTTATGTAAAGTGTTCGTTATTCTTGTCAGTTTTTAATAAAACTTGAGCTTTCTCGACTGATTGCCGAAAAATCCACTGGTAAGAAATTTAATGAAAATCTGTCAAGTGGGAGTCGAGTTGTTCCATACGGACTGACCAACCGAAGGACAAGACGAAGTTAACAGTCTCAATTCGCTATTTTGCGAAGGCACCTAAATATGTATATCTGCCTGTCCCTCTCAATTCAGATTTCGTACGTAGTAAGTACAAATTGCTTTGGGGGGTCGTTGTTTTAATGGCTTCTGTACGCTCACTTTGCAGTTTAAAAGAGCTTGGTCCCATGTTCTTTATTGAAAATATATAGCTTGTATTTCAGTAGAAGGCTTAACCTGCTTAGCGTAGGCAATATAATGAGCAAACTACGGACTGGACGGTCCGGGGTTCAAATTCCGGCAGGAGCAAGGAATTTTTCTCTTTTCTAAACCGTCTAGTCGGGTTGTGGAGTCCACTGAGCCTCTTATTCAATGGGTACGTGATTTTTTTCTCTGGGGCTAAAGCGGCCGGGGCGTCAGTTTGACAATTAAATTCCATCTACTCAGTACCTTGGTTAAGAATGAGTGGAGCTGTACCTCTACTCCTCCTGTATTATTTCATTGGCGTGGACAGGCTCAAATTTACCTTTATATTCAGGAGAGGGTCTGAGATCTACCCGAGACAAGTCACAGTTTTTGGAATTTTAGGAAGACCCTGCAGACAAGACCTTTGTGTGTGTAGTATTTCTTCCTGTTCCATCCTAATTATCCGTTTGCAGTACCTTAAGGCGTATGTCGCCCAGGACTGCCCGTGGTATATCCTGTCCATGCACCGTCCTGTTCCCTTTTCATGAACCGAGTAACCCAGCCAGTGTAATAATAACCATGATATGGAGCAGACTGGAAAATCTTCATTCGATTGCTGTTTGCTGGTGGCCATTTCCCCTGGTTGATGCGTTCGGCCATTCACTCGCCTCAGTATATTGTCGAGCGTAAGAATGGGTAGGCCTTCAAAATCCATTCCTAATGCATCTTTATAACAATGAGACAACTTTAATATGTTCACGTTACTCTGAATTGAAATGCAGAACTGAACACATTGAAGTGATGTAACCATTTTCATGTAATATTAGCTGGAATAATACTGTGATAAATATTCTGTGTCCTATTTCTTGCTTTACATAGTCTACCAAATTTACAGTTTGAGCCCTGCAGGTCATTTAGTCCGCAGTTGTTATCTCTGGGACTGCTAAACCGAGTTCATTGACGTTTGTATTGGGATCTACAGCACATGGTGTAGGACGAAATTTGGTTTATATCGGCCCAGTATAACTGATTTACTTTGATCTACAATCGAACTCTATCGGGACCTACGGGTATTCACCCCCATCCAGTGCCGAACGTTACGAAAGACGACCTCTACCGCCACCCGCTTCACGTCTTTCGTGCGTGGTGCTCAATTAAAGCACCCCTACATTTTACTTAGCCAGAGTCTCGGGTAGGCTAATCTCGGATGACGTACCATGTGATGTATTTTTTGTAAAAAAAAAAAAAAAAAATTGTACCCGAAAAAGTTACGTCATCATTCTAGTGCGGAGCGTTTTTAAATAAACTAAGTCTTGGTCATTTCAATTTGATGGTTGCCATCCCGTTGTGTTATATTACCAGTATTGTTAAAGTATATAGGTTTCCCATCTAACACACTATTCGTTGATTGTAATACAGCTGCATGTTTCGGTCCACTTGTAGGATCACCATCAGGCTGTTAAATAAAAACCAAAAAAAGAGGCAAATATGCATACAAGGTATACACTTCTGTCTTTGTGAGATCTCGTATGTTACCAGAAATTACTAGATGACACAACACAATACAGCAATTAAACTTTCGTAGTATATGAGATCTCACTAAGAAAGAAGTGTATACTTGGTATGCATATTTGCCTTCGTTTTTAGTTTTTTTACGGCCTTATTATGGTTTTCAGCGAACCGAAACATGTAGGTGTATTGCAATAAAAGAATAGTTGTGGTGGGCGGGAAGTCTGTGCAGGATCATCCAGGAGGAAAGGTCGGTATTTTGGTATACGACAATATCGGTCATTGTAAGAAGAAAAGTTGACATGAACGTGCCTAATTTTGAATGATTACCGAGTGAGAGCTGTCTCAATATAGAAATACAAAAACATTGTGATTTTTATTTTATTTTACTTAATTTTACCATAAAACTGTTACACAGAAATGACAGATTTGTTACAGTTCACAATAAATGTTCCAAATCCCACGGTCAACGTCACTTCACTTTGCACCTCTTGTGGGAAGATTTTGCGTTCGTCTGAGGCCATCCCGACATTTATTTTTGCGGGCAACAGCACCCAAAATGCGAACTAGCAACTCATCTCGTTTATCCACATTTCATTCGTAAACGTCGCCCTTCATCCAACTACCCAAACAAAATTTACCTGAGTTAAGTTTGGAGATCCAAACAGTTGTATCTCGGTAACCATTCAGAATTAAGCACATGTTCATGTGAACGTTTGGTCTCAAAATGACCGATTACCTCCCAAAATATTTACTTTTCCTCTGGAATCACCCTGTATATATATCAACACTTGTTCATTTCGGTTGCGTTTGCTACAGATCCTTGCGCGATCCATTCGATGTAACCACTAGAATTTTTTTGTCAAGAGTCTGTGCTGTCAGTATCGCAGTCGCGTTTAGTGGATTTACTGAGATTCAGCTCGAGTTACCGTACACAGTAATCAAACCACCAGTACCATAATTCGTCTACACAACCTTCGTGAACTAGTTTAATCTAACCGAATTCACCATATTAGGTCCATATATCTTCTGATTTTATTTCGAAATTAACAGATTGCTTAACATGAATGTTGGCATCACGACAGAGTGAACTAATAGAAAGTAACAGTACCATTACCAAACACACAGCCGTATTTACAATACAGAGAATATATAATACAAGACTCTGCCAATAGTCAGGAGCATATACCTAATCAACGTGGCTACGTGTTTCGGCTATGTGGTGTAGCTATTTTCAAGCCTTTCCGCATGTCATATCTTATGGTGTTACTAAGTATCTTGTCTTGAAATATATATTTTCTGGATTGTAAGTACAGCCGTGTATTGGTACTGGCATTTTTCAGCTTATATTTCATTGAATAAACACAGTGGTATGTACCTTCCAAATATTACGACTCAGTGAGCATCCTGATAACATATTTTTGATAACATATTTTCTTTTCTTTTTTTTTTATTTACTTTTTTCAGTCCTTCTCACTGGCGAAGAAGAAAATTGTGCATTACACAACTATGGACGCCCAGAAGAGAGTAAATGCAGCATTTTTGATAGCGTCGTATGTGGTGAGTCGTGTTCTTACAGTGCTAGTATTTTATATAATTTTTATGTATTGTAGATTATTGCGTTATTGTTTGTATTTACCCCAGCGTCGGGACTGTGGGAGAGGGTTAGGGTATTATTTTCATTTGTTTAGAACAGGAAGATAATGATTCTCTATTTTTAAAAACCAACAAAACGCAATGATTACGTTACGTTAAAATGGATCACAAAACATACTTCATATCAACTGCCAACTGCTACATATTTCAGCACGAACATAATATTTAGGAACATAGTGAGTTGATGCTCCCTAGTCTGTACAGACGTCTATAGCCGGAAATAGGGAAGTGTTAACAGTACGTTCACAAAACAATACGAAGTCAAATAAATTGCCGTACTAGCTGTCCATAGTGTCATTGATTTTTTTTAAGTCGAGAATATTATTCAACCTATGATCTGAGGCCTTTAGTTTTCGAGATGCACGTCTTTGTCAAATAGTGTAACTCTTTCTCAGAAGTGTTAATTGACAAGAGAATAAAACGCTTTGGTAGGTGTTCTGAAGATTCACTGTGTCAGTTGTGATGGAGTGATGTGCAATACAGACACTACGAAAAGTGCGTCATGGCCTTAATCGTCGGCTTTTGTGATAGTCGAGCTCGTACGGACGCGCGGGAATAAGCGGCCTCCAGACGTTGAGATGTTTCGACGTTTAGGAGCGGCATGTGCGTGAGACAAGTGCAACACCTACGGCGCTTTGAATGCAAGTCGCCCGCGGATTTTAGGGCACTAATGAAGATGTCATAATAGCAGCTGTGGAACGACAGACTTGTGGAAGGTTGTGCGATATCGCGCGAGAATTGGGACTAGCCCAACCGAAGGTTCTCTGTGTATTTTTGACGAACACTTGCATTTCACGTAGCAGACGACTTCGATTTCCACGCTGTTGGATTTATTATTTAAAGTATAAACTAGTAAAACAAGAGTAATTCCAATACAGCCGCAATATAACGAATTCCTTAAAAAAAATTCAACGAATATTGACTGTGGAATATTTCCGTGTCCACAGGTACATCCCATTACTTCAAAGTCATGACTCTCAGTTAACAGCAATATGCATCTCCCCTTCACAGCCCTCTCCTCGCACAAATACTTAATCCGCCGGAAAAACGGAGTACACAGTGCGATCCATAAGTTTTAGGACATACTTTTTTTAAATGTCAGAACTAGAGCGATCTATCGGTCAACCCACTAAATACTATCAACCAACATCCGTTCAAACACCAAGTTTTGTTTGTTTATCTTCGACATTGTACGAGTTACACGTGTCTTTTACAGTCATTTTTCTTTCTACGTCATGGATGGCGGAAATGGCAAAGAATTGCCATCAAATTTTGTTTCAAAGCCGGTCTACCTGCGACAGAAACAACAGTATTGGTGAAAAGGGCTTATGGGAATGAGGTTCTGAAGCGATCAAAAGTTTTTGGATGGTATTCTCGATTTCGAGACGGAAGGGAGCTGGTAGACGATAACGAGGGAGGTGGCCGTCCAAAATCGACTCGAACTGAGGTTGCTGCTGTTGCTGATTTGGTCAAAAATGACCGTCGAATCGCATCAAGAATGATAGAATGTTTGAACATTCTTCGGATTCTGAAAGAGGATTTGGGAAAGAGAAAGTTGTGTGCACGTTTTGTTCCGCACTCCTTGGCACCTGAGCAAAGGGAGGATCGAGTCACATCTTGCCAAGACATTATCGCGATGGCCGATGACGACAATTTTTTTTTGACAAAATTATTGCGTGAGATGAGACCTGGAGTTTTGCCTATGACCCCGAAACAAATCGACAGAGTTCTGAATAGGTTGGTGAGATCTCCTCGGCCGAAGAAACTGAAATTCCAAAGGTCCCACATCAAGACCACGTGGAAAATGTTTTTAGACTCTCAAGGCGTAGTGTACAAAGAATTCGTACCAGAGGGAAAAACAGTAAATGCTGAATTTTGTGAAGGATTAATGGATCGCCTCCTGAAGCGTATTCAGCGGGTGCGTTCTGCTGTCGAGAATTTTGCTTGTTGCACGATAATGCGCCCGCCCACAAAGCTGCAAATGTTTGCCAATTTTTGACCCCAAAAATGTTACAACCCTTTATCACCCCCCGTACTCTCCAGATTTATCTCCGCCAGACTATTTTCTGTTCCCCACGTTGAAAATGAATTTATTAGGACCCCACTTTGCGGATGTTGATGGAACAGCGAACGTCTTATTGTAAATAATCTTATAAAACTCTCACATCGTATTACGGGGTACATATACAGGGTGAGCGAAGGGTCTTGTGCGCCTGTGCAGTACGAGTGCTTCACCGTATTGGAAGTGAGAAAGACCAATACATCCAATTTAGGTGGTCTACGTGTCTTCTGCCACGTATTCACTTCCAAAACTTACTGTAAGCGTAAGTACTGTACATTGATCATGATTTGCACTCTTAAGCTAACGTGAACAGGGACTTCTCGCTCATTCAGTATATCAGGTCCAACGTTCATGGCGTGCACTGTACTTCCTCCAGGCAGAAGGCAAAACATGTGACTCGGTCCTAACCTTCCTCTTGAGTGTTCTTACTGGACAGAAAGTACTGTACAGTGGCGACAATAACACAGGCATAAGTTCTTTGTGAACCAAAGTGTCCCACTTACTTATAGAGTCGTCTGACTTGTTTGTGTTCGTAGTCAAGAACCAAGTGTAGGTCGCTCGTAGGTGGTCAGAGGCCTGAGTAAGGTATTCAAAAGCTGGCCATGTTCTTGGAACTGTGGAATTTTCATTGCTTTCTGATATTCCGATAAGTATACCATGTTCCTTCGGAAAAACAGGAGATAAATACGGCCACATAGGGAAACTACATGATACCTCGACCTACCTTGCGTAGAATTGTAGGGGCTAATTCTCCGTTATGTTGCTGCTTCACATTGCGTTCGGCACTCGTACTACCGCTGCGTAGTCTGTTCTGTGTTCATTTCATTTTGTCTTTACCCGTGAGTTACTTCTTTTTTTTTAATCGATAACCATTTGGCCCTTGTGCTTAAGAAGCGCATAAAATTAAACTGCTTTAATGTGTCCCTCAAATCTTAACACATTTTCAGGCGGCATAAAAGCGTTCTGTTCTTTCGCGATTTGCGTATGTAGATACTGGTGGATGTAGACATTTCTGCAAATGAGTGTTTACCTCTGATACGATGTATCGAAGGAAATAAACTGAAATTTTAACAAAGAACATGTCTGGGTCTTACATTCTCGCGTAAATTAAGTATAATTCTGCTTATCACCCTCAGGTTTCTTTTCCTGTTTGCTTAGTTTGGGGGAAGTTTATTTTTATTCCAGTTGTGTCTGAAAATAACCTGGTTTGGTAGTAAGTATAATCGGTATTTGCATAATTACGACGTAACATGTTACTATTGTGTTTTGATTTTACTTCCTTTTTGTCTTGCTGTCGTGGTCACACACACACACACACACACACACACACACACACACACCACGACAGGAATAATAGTGTAACTGAACATTCTAAAATAAACGTTATTGTTGTGCTGGCTGAAGAAATATTAGTATTTTTCCCTGAAAATTATCACAAAGCAAAACAGGTTGTCAACACTGAAGATTAATTAAAGGTGCAGAATGGTTTTGCATGGAACTGTTAACTGCCAATAGTCAAGAACACATATATCTAAAATGTGTCGAATCGAAAAACGTTAGACGGCCTGGCGCCGAGGCGGTTTTCTTGATCGGCCTTGTGTTAAAACCTGTTCGCGTCTTTTCCCCCTACACTTGAGGGCCGCTGTTCGAAGCAGACCATTTCTGGCAAAGCGAATGGATTTCAGTCTCTCTCTGAGCATGAGAAACGTTGTACCGCTGTTTGTAGTCGAAAATATTGTATTCGGGATTCGGATCGCGGGGTAACAATTTATTATCACGCCGTCAGACAACAAGGGTGACGCACTGAATTGTCGAAGTTTCTAAGGTAAGGTTCGTCCTATATCCTGCTATGAATACGTAGAGGGGGAGCAGAGGTATAAGCTCTACTGTTTCTTAACCTCGGTGCTAGATGGGCTGGGTGGTTAAAAGAGGCCGGCACGTGACGTGACCATCCTCCCTTATATAGCGGTGAGGTGAAGTATGAGTGAAACTATTCCTCTTCTTCCTCCTCCGTACCTTTGTGTCATATTATGGGGAGACCTTTATCTTTACATCTTCATTAATGTTCATTCATTTTTTATTCAGGAATTAAATTCTCCATTTGCTTGTTTCTGGACAACTCAGCGGTATGTATTTAACATCTTCCTAGCCTAAGCAGACGGACTTCCTTTATCCAATATCTATTAAAATAGGAGTAGTAGTGAAACATTGAGCAAGGTCAATAGTTTATAAATAACCAACAGATGCGTTTGAATGTTTATGATGTATTTTATTCGCAATTTATTTATTGTTTATTATTTATTGTTGTTTACAGCATTTTGTTGTGACACCGGAGAAACAACCTGGGGCATTATCAAAGCGTCAGCAGCGTGAATTGTGTGTAGTGTGCTCAGTAGGACATTTGTTTAACATGACACGTCGCGGGGTGTTTGGTGGCTGACTGTGGACTGCCAGCAAACAGCGGCCCTGCGATTGAAGTGTAAACGTGTTCGTCATTCGTTCTCATTAGCGGGGAAAGCTGACAGTAAGTGAATGACTACGGACGGGGCAACAGAAACAGATATTTTAAGACGCATTCACACAATGGCGAAAAGTGACTACGAGCTTTGCCATGTCTGTCCGTCCGTCCACATGGAATAAGTCGGCTCCCACTGGACGGATTGTCATGAAATTTAATATTTGAGTATTTTTCGAAAATCTGTCGAGAAAACTCAAGTTTCGTCAAAATTTAACAAGAATGACGGGTGCTTTACATGAATACACGTGTGCATTTATGGTAATATCTCGCTGAATTCTTCTTACACTGAGAAATGTTTCAGTCAAAAATTGTAGAGAAAATTACAGTACAAATCCTCTGTTTATTTATTTATTTTTGCGAAAATCGTGCCGTTTATAACATATTGGGGGAAAAAATTGTAGAGTCGGAATAGGCCACAGATGACAATATGGCGCATTCGCTTTGCATGCTCGGTAACTAAGGCTGCAGGCATACACTCAGATTATGTAATACTTGTTGCCTCTGCTGCACGGCAACAGTGGTTACGCGCACACTTCCCAGTGTGTCCTCACTGGCTTTGGGCCCCACTCCGCCAGAGAGCTGAACATGAACAACCCTAAGAAAAGTCGGGATTCGAATACCCCCCCCCCCCATTGTTTAACCCTTCAATGGGAGCCGTTAGAGAATAATCGTTTTAGCGATTCCCTCGGGCTGGATGATCCGGGTTTCGAATCGCGGCAGTAACAAGAGATTTCCTGTGCTCCACAGTTGTCCAGACCGGCTGTGTAGCTCGCCCAGCCTTCTGTTCAGTGGGTACCGGTGTAATATTTCGGGCGTGAATTTGCCCTCGCACTTCAGTGTAATGTCGATGTTAAAAATGAGTGGAGATGTGCCTCTTCTTCCTCTGTATACCTTAATGGCGTGGACAGGGAGAACTTTAGTTGTTTAGCGACGCTAGTCAGTACCTCGGACTAGGCTCGTATAGTATATCGTTAGATTGTAAGAAGACAAGCCAGTGATTAGTTCGAGTGTATGTGGAAGGATGCCACAGTGGTCTAATGGGTGTATTCCTGCCCCGACATTTGCATGCAAATGGCGAAAAATACCTCAATATAGCTGTTGTCGCCGCCGAATTTCTTAAAGGGCATGCACAGAATTGTCTGTAGGATTACCATTGGAGCTAGCTGAGTCGGTCTGTTCGGTTATGTAGGAACTGTTGTTGACAGTACTATGTTGGCCGCTGTGCTGTAGGTAAGGCATTCTTTGCCGTCGTTATTATCTGTAACTTGGCAGGATAATGTAGCCTGTGACGTGCTGGTGGGTGGGTGGGGGGGGGGGGTAGTGTTGGTGGTACGGCCACCCCGGGCGGCAAAATGAAAATTTCAACGAAAAAAAAATTCTATTCTCATTGAATTTTAAACTTTTGTGTCCAAAGGAAATTCAGCAAATGATAGACTTCTTAAAATTTCGTGATTTCTGTTAGGGGCGGCCGTTGTGATTACACGCCCCAGGCGCCAATAAAAAGCCACTTGGTGCAGCATCGTAACTTTACTGTAATTGTGACCTTCGTTGAGGTTTTGTGACGTTTCCTTCCTCACATGTGTATATAATTTGACTTGCGTGTGCTGCTGATACTGTGGGATTTTATGATTATTCAGAAATACAGCTCGCACATCAGAATTGTATTGTTTTCTTCGGTCCTAGGACAACAACGCACCATGGCCCTTCTACGTGTGTGAGTGGATACATGGGTATCCAACCCGCGGCCACATTTGTAAATTATATGAATACTCAACAAGACAGGAAATACACATATAATGTAACATCGTGGCGCGTTCCCGTAACCACTGTTACCGTCGAAGAGCAATAAATATTACATACTCTCAGTGTGTATCTGTAGCCATAGATTTCCAGAATGCAATTTGCTTGCGCCGTAGTGTCAAATGTGGCCTTTCTAGCTCTACTATGCGTTTCCACATTATCTCATAAACAGCTCGATTTTAAAATAAAAAAATGTTACTGAACATAAAATGTAACCAGAATGAACAGCAACAGAATGCCAAAATAATGTTGAATTATGAACCACATGGACGAAGACGACTTGGAAGACCTTGGAAGAGACTATTAGACGAGTCCGAAACAGGTCTGTCAAGGCCTAACGCGAAACGGATGATGATGCCGATGAACATAAATAGTGTTTTCATTTTCGCTACAACTTCTATCTAAAACATTTCTCATTTTAAAAACGCCTGAGCGAGATGTGATAAAAAGCGTATTGGTCTTCGTGTAAAACACCCGTTATTCTTGTCGGATTTTAATGAATTGAATTTTCATGATAAATTTTCGAAAAATACTCAAATATCAGATTTCATGAAAATTCTTCTAGTGGAAGCCGAGGTGTTCCATATGGACATACAGACAGACAGACCTGCCGAATCTAATTGTCGCGCGCCGGAAATTACAAAACTGAAGCGGTTAGGTGTACCGCTTCTTTTTATTTTTGCACGTGCGGCCCGTGTACCAGCCCACAATATCGGTTGTGGTCCTTTAAAAGTTAGACACTTCCGCTTAGAAATATAAGGGTAAACTGCCATCGATGGTATCCTGTAAGACCATCTGTTTGTGCAATGTTTCTTATACCTATTACGCCTACAGATGTGGTGTTGGTAATATCTGACCGGGGTTTGGTTAATACACCAATCCCATCTTCGCAGATATACTGCCTTTCATGCCTGAGTAATAAGTAAACAAGCAGTGTTTACTTTGTTGCTACAGTAAAACCCTTGAAACCCGCCACTAGAGCCGAGCTCCATAGGGACAGCCAGGAACACGTCACCACCAGCTTTGGCCTTCCGCGCTTTGTGTTGACGTGAGCGAGATTCGAGCGGTGGGCCTGCGTTTACAACTGTTTGTCGTGTGACCTTAGCCCTAATCGAGCCTTTTGTGGGCTGATCCGTGTCTACCACAACAAAAGCACTGCACGATTCAAACAAGAGAATGTTCCCGCTGGTGGAGAGCGTAGTATTGGCAGGTTTATCTGTCGAAACTGAAGCGATTTTCGAAACCAATTTTCCACAGAAATTGTATGCTGATATCTGCGCTTCTGGGTTATTGCGCAACGTATAGTGGTCATTCCTTACCGATGTTTCGCGACAACCTGTCGGTCCCATTTTCAAGGGTCAACTAATCCAAGAAGATTGTATACTGTCAAAAGGGAGAAATAGTATCACCTTCCATTTTAGTGGCTGAAGTTTGGTTTAGATGTGCTTGGGACATTTGTTGGAATTTAACCCAACCCATTTTTTTTTAGCACTGTCGCATTGTACCAGTCGCCGCCGCCATCTTCTCCTTCCCCCTGTCCCCGAAACAATTGAAACGCCCTTCTCTTAAGAAATGAAGCAATACTCAGCATTTATCAAAATCTGGAAGCATGGTACAAAAAGGATATGTTATTACAGCTTCACTTAAACATTTAAATTAACCTTTACATTTAAGTTATCTTGTTAACTGAGAACATTATCGAGAAAGCTTGGCGACAGGGGGTGATGTGTCATTTCTTGAAACTGACTGAATAAAGTTTTCCAGGGCTTTAGAAGGCTCAGTAACTTGAGTTCACAGTTGTTACCGTATATTATAGGCAGTCGTGTAGAGAAGATACATTTTAATGTTGCTAGGTGTAATGATATTCATCAATTACCGTGGGTTGGAGGGTTACAATTGTCACTGACCGAGTTGCTAACCAAGGTATGTTGAAATTCCACATTTTTATGTTACTGTCTACGTGTCAAGAATTCCGGGGATTTTGATTCCTAGATTTTAAGATGACTTGGCGGACTGGCGAATTGCTACATCTGATTCATTCATTTAATAGTCTTGTCTTACGACAAGTCCAAAGCCTCCTCCAAAGCGAGCTCTGCACATAGTGCGATCTAGAGCTTCCTCCTTCAAACGAGAGTATCCTCTCCTTTCCTTAAGGTCATCCAATAGCTTCCTACGTCTTCTTCCTCGTCTTCCTGTCACTTCTATCCCTCCTTTTATCTAATTACTGAATTAATTTACGTAAATTATTATTATGTTATATATTTTGGCAAATGCTTGTTTTTCTGTATTTATTCTAATATATATATATATATATATATTTATTTTGTATTTTACGTTTTATACATATATTTTTCATGCATGCACAAATTTTCCTAAAATTTAAGAACCACCACAAAATTCCTGGTTTGAGAAGGATGATACGAAACAGGTTTCTTACTGAGAACAGATATTAGTAACCAACGTGCCAAATTTAGTCGCCATGGCGACCTGGCTACCTATATCATCTTTCTTGGGGTACTTTAAAGTACATTGCTTGTCGAGATTCTTTCCATACTGTGCAGGTGAAACACAACTTTATAAAAATAATAAGTTAATCAGCTACATGTTTCGACCTTGTAGGTGTCATCTTCAGGCTGATATTTGAAACATATTAGTAAATACACAGATCATAAACGGAAGGGAGATCTCGCTTCTTATAGGCTTTTGTTACAAGTCTAGTCTTCACGTTTAATTGTTTGCAAGATTAAAATGAAAATTGGTATTAAGTTAGTGAACTCGTTATTAAAATTGCAATCTTCAGTTTTATTTTATTTTATTTTAAATGAGCAGTTGTTGATAGTGGAATTTTTCTGGTAGATTTCATGTGGTTTCCTATTGGATGTATCGACGGTAAAGTTTTTTTCTGTGGAGTGGTATCAACACATTATAATTGTGTTTGTATTCTTGTTCTCATCACCCAGAGGATGGCCGCATGAGTGGCTGAAACATGTCGGTGTTTACTACATAATAAACTTACATTCATATACTGAAGTGTATTTGTTGGCCCCTGTTTTTAATTATAAATCTGATTAACGCACGGAACACGAAACACACAAAACCCAAGAAGAGGAAGTTGCAAATATGACAGAGCTGTGCCAAAATCCCATCCTTTTGTAACTGTGTCAATGTAAGTTTTGCCCTTAATTTAACTCTATTTCGTGGTAGTGCGGAGCTAACATATACCGGTAAGTGCCATATGGATCTCCAAATAACAGTTCGTGGTGCAGTGCTGGAGACAAGAAGCTGCATACATTAAACACATGAGCTGGACACAGTCACACGTCCTAGTCATGGTGATACAGATGTTTTTGTTCTGCAAATCTCTGACGTCTGCTTTCAACGAGAACGGAAGTTTATAACACCATCGTGTGCTTTGTGCTCCCACTGTACGTCACGGTACTTCAACTGCTCGTCTAGAAAGTGGTGTTAAACGGCATATTACGACGTGTTTTGTAGGACACGTTTTGAAAAGGTGAACTTTCAACAGAGAGATCTCATTCGCCGTCACTAGCCTTAAAATAAGCAAGACAGGCAATGTACGTATAACCTAACATGGTGTACGTTCGTGCAAGCATTGTTGCCGAGGAAAAGCAGTATTTCATGTTCTGAGTGTTTGTAGTCCTACTTCTGCATCATGCTGTGTGTTATGTAGGCATATGTGGCCTGTCTGTCTGTACCATATTTTCCCACATTATCCCATAAATGACACGATTTTCGGAAAAAAAAAGGAGTTATTGAATATAAAATGTTTTGATTTTCTCTACAACTTTTGTCTCAAACATTTCTCGTTCTAAAAAAAATTGAGCGAGATATGATCGAAGATGTGTATTCGTCTTCATGTGAAATAATCGTTATTCTGGTCGGATTTTAATGAAACATGAATTTTCTCGACAGATTTTTGAAAAATATTTACATATCAGTTTCATGAAAATCCGTCCAGTGGGGGCCGAGGTGTTCCATGTGGACGGACAGGCGGACAAGACGAACCTAATAGTCGCTCTCCGCAATTTTACGAACGCGTCTAAAAAAATTAAGCTTTCTCCCAACGGAGTGCAATTTATGTGATTTGTATGTATCCCTGAACAAACAGCGATTATTTCCCTATGCTGCATTAAATGACTGGCGTTTATGACGGAGATTGAATGTGTTTACTGCGCGGTACGAACTGTACCTGTACATACAATTCATGTTAATTCTTGTCGTTTAAAGTTCGGTGAGCTCAGTGGGGCAACTTGGCCTTGCGATTCTTTGAAGTTTTCTGTCATCGGTAGATTGTAGTTTAATGTGTTTGAGGAGTGAAGCCGGACAGTCTGGAAAAGATACCAACGTTTCCGGTCACCGCTTCTTAAGCTCTAAGATGGAGGCATTAGGTTCCTCCAAAACGGAACTTTTCCGCCAGGTTACACGGTTGTAACTTCACACCACCTGTGTCACAAAAGGTAAGGTCAAGCTTTGCCTGTGTATAGGCCTATAGTTCCATAATATTCGCCTTCATTCTCCGTCCGCTCTACCCCAGCGGAAACAACCCCCGTTACCCATTGGATAGGAGGGTGGTTTTTCTTCGGAAGGCATGAAGGCATGAAAGAAGATAGTCAAGTTCTCCAACATGAACTGTTTTGGTACAATAGGAAGCGCTTCCAAATATTTGAACTGATTTCCTTAAATCAGGAACAGCGTTCCTGAGACTTGCGCCGGCTGTAGCTCTGATGGTAGTCTTATGGGTTTTGACACCGATGGTTCGGGGTAGATACCGTCTCCATCTTCAGGGTTGGAGGAATTGCCCTTCGGTGGACGGTGAAGTGATTTGGGAGGATATAAAAATGACAGCATGTTTCTACGAAACGTCGGTCTTAACCTACAAACCTGTACGTTGTGAGTACTCAGAGGAGTGTCGTCTGAGCGTTTAATTTGCCTCAGTGAATGGAGACTATAAAGTGATGTACCACTTGCACGTTGGTGGGAGACAGTGAAGAGAAACTTTGAAGTCACTAATGTTGGACTGAACGTAATGCAATACAGGTTTATCCAAGTTCAAAATCTAGGTCAGCGGGGTGTCCTAAAATATTCCTGATGGATGTATGCTCTCTACGTCGTTAACTACGCCCGTGAGTTACAGATGAGACTGATTTAGACTGAAAGCTGCATGAGATTATTTTAGGATCGAACCTCAGGATTTGCCTGCAGTAATAGAAGATACTGGCTGTCGTCAGACAAAAGTAGTATAGAAAATCAAACCACACATTTTATGTTCAATAACTTTTTTCTTTGTCGAAAATTTCCGTTTGTGAGACAGTGTGGAAAAATATGGTAGCACCAGAGAGGTCACAGATGACAATAAAACACGGCGCATGCTCATTGCGTGTTTGCAAAATTGCGACAAGCGACTGTTAGCTTCGTCTCTTCGTCCGTCCGTCCGTCCGTGTGTGTGTCCGCATGGAACAACTTGGCTCTCACTGGACGGATTCCCATGATGTTTCATTAAAATCTGACAAGAATAACGTATACTGTACATGACGATTTATATACATCCGTGGTCATTTCACTGGATTATTCTTAGGATGAGAAATGTTTCGTACAGAAGTTGTGGCAAAAAACAAAACACGCGTTTTGTGTTCAGTAGCGTTTTCCCGAATCATGATGTTTATGAAATAACGTGGAAAAATGTGGTAACAGCTGGACAGGCGACAGTTGCAAGCGCATGCGTTTTGCATGCTGGGTAACTAAGGCTACTGACTTACACTCAGAATGTGTAATAAGTATTGCTTTGCCACTGCAACAATGACTGCGCAAACGCTCGTCAGTGTCACGGTTATAAAAATATTTGCCTGTCTTGTTAGACTGTGTTCGAGTGTTCCGTAGCGCACTGGGAGAGTCGATCGTTGTCAGTTCCAGCAATCTAATCTTAGATCTTCGCGAAGATAGTGACAAGTATTTATTTGTTTACTTACGTGTGATTACAGTTTCACAGCTATGTTTATGATCTGTACATGTATAGTCAGTGTCAATTCGTACAAAATGTACGCTTTTTCATCCTTAATTTTTTTTTCCGACGCAAATAGAGACACAGCTGATCCGTGCGAACAGTGGTTTACCTTGCGTCTCGTTTCTTTGAATAACTACATAACGTTTTACTTCGTTCCTTTCATTATTTTAATGACAAATGAGTAAAAGAGTGCCATACTTTTTACGCTGGAAGTTGTAGAAATGAAAGGAAGGAGGGAAGTATAAATAATGGTTACAATTTCTGACCTGTTTATTTACATGCCGTACAAGAGTCTGATGAACAATCACAGAATCGGCACGAATATGCAGGTATATCAGACATATATGTATTCATGCATACATACATACGTACGTACGCACGTACATTCATTTAAAATACCAACGCATGCACCTTGTCTTTAAAATATTGTAAAACCTTATACTCGAAGACACTGACAGACAAGGGGAGGACCGGTCATAACATATCCGAAAACATCAGCCACATAAAACGACATGCTGTCACAACACCATTATCACCATATATATAACGCAAATAAGTAACTT
>Ga0123352_10005768_pt1 | contig 18763 bp, 13 predicted proteins | sample TergutLab28metaG_FD_89700 | JGI IMG/M metagenome (GOLD analysis project Ga0123352, IMG submission 89700) | Labiotermes labralis P1 segment gut microbial communities from Petit-Saut dam, French Guiana - Lab288 P1 | ecosystem: Host-associated > Arthropoda: Insects > Digestive system > Gut ... | reverse complement strand
TGGGACTCCGGTAGAGATGGATCGTACGAACATTCCAGCTACTCCAAAGGATATCCTGTCATTTGCTTGGCAGATCAGTAAAGGAATGGCTTATCTCAGTGACATTAAGGTTAGCAAAACGGCTCTCCTGACACTATCAATGCACAGTTGTCAGGCGCGTTCCCAAAAGTGCGACAAGCGACTGTTAGCTGCGTTATGTGTATCTATACGTCTGTCCATCCATACACATGGAACATCTTGGCTCCCACAGGACGAATTTTCATGAAATTTGATATTTGAGTATTCCACGGATATATGTCAAGAATATTCAAGTTTGATTACGACGTGACAAGAACAACGCGTACTTTACAAAAAGACCTACAGATATTTATGAGAGTAACGCCCTCAACCCTTCTTAGAATGAGAGATATTTTAGACAAAAGTTGTAGAGAAAATCAGAACACAAACTTTATGTGCACCAAGTATTTTCCGAAAATCGTGCCTTTTGTGGGATAATGTGCGGAAGTATTGTACAAGCAGAGCCCACAGATGACAATATAATACGGCGCATACGCATTATATGCTGAATAACTAAGGCTACAGACACACAGTACGTAACACTTATTGTTTTCCTACGACAACAGTGGTTACGCGAACGCGCCCTAGTATCACGTTCTGCGTGCATTATCTGTCTCGTCGAAAAAGCAGATGCTTACATTACAACGTATGATTTAAATGATGAGTTAATTTAATTAATCTATATTTTAAGTATTTTTATAGGGTCTTGGTGGGGAAGCCGGAGGGAAAGAGACCACTCGGGAGACCTAGGCGTAGATGGGTGGATAATATTAGGACGGATCTCCATGAGGTGGGATGTGGGTATATGGACTGCATTGGTCTGGCCCAGGATAGAGATAGGTGGCGGACGCTTGTGAGTGCGTTAATGAACTATCGGGTTCCTTGAAATGCGGGGAATTTCTTGACTAGCTGCAAACCAGTTAGCTTCTCAAGGACTCTGCACCATGGAGTGAGGAAGTAAGATTTTTGGTATTTTAAAGGACATGTCAGTCCGATTTCGGTATGCATATTCTACATAAGGGGAAAATAACTTTTACTGTAAAACCACATTATGACCCAAAATAAGAATTTTCAAATTAAAAAAGTTCATGTTCTTGGGACTCTGAAGGTTCGAGCTCACAGTCTGATGCTACTGGCTATCATCCAGATCCAGTACACATTGCCATCAAGTAACTTTTGCCTTCCAGAATTTGTATGCAACTTCCTATGGCCACCCCTGGTTCACAAATACTGAAATTCAGTAAATGATTTTTATTTAGCTTGGTAAACCAGAAATATAAGATTTTATAAAATGTTTGCTGTAAACCGTAAGTATTGATCATCTAAGTGTGCAAGAGAGCAAATCACACTTAGAGCAGAGCTAGTGTGACGATTCACCATGGCTTTACTCATTAATAACCTTACACATGTTGGCCATTCAGGTACTTAAATGGCCAAATTTATAGCACATTATTTAAAAAAAAATGAAAACGAATAATTTTAATTTCACATCAGATAATTATTTTAATTCACAAAAAAATCTTCCTTATTTAAATTGCAACAAGCAGGCACTGGACTCTCAGTTTTGTGTGTAACTGTTCATAAACTCAAAACCCCTTCATGCTGTATTACATCTTATTTCAAACTTTGCTGTTCACAGCTTGTTCACCGAGATTTAGCAGCAAGAAATGTGTTGGTGGCCGCAGGAAAGATGTGCAAGATCTCAGACTTTGGCTTGACAAGAGATGTGTATGAGGATGATGCATACCTCAAGAGAAGCAAAGGACGTGGTAAGACCACACATCATCGTTTTGAAAATATATATTGCATACATTTATGCTTTATGGTAATTTCATTCTTTCTTAATTCTCTTGCTACAAATATCTGTTATGAAAATTTATTACTTGTTATACATTCATGGCATGTGTATAAACATACAGATATGTGGGGAAGTGAGGAGGGATCAAACCCAAATTTTTCTCCAACTAGTAAAAAGGTTTATACTCTTCACAAAATTTTCAATGAGTAAAAAGAACAGATTAAACCAAACTTGAATATTTTGTTAGTTGTTTTACCAAAAGAGACAAACACAACCTGGAGAGCAAATAACAACAGTTATTGCTTTCCAATTACAGTGAAATAATTCGTGATTCAGCAAACAAAACTACCTGTCTTACATTTTATGTTGCAGTTCCAGTCAAATGGATGGCATTAGAATCACTGGCAGACCACGTGTACACTAGCAAGTCAGATGTGTGGAGTTTTGGTGTACTCTTGTGGGAACTGGTGACTCTGGGAGCATCGCCATATCCTGGTGTTGCAGTTCATAATCTCTTCCATCTCCTGACGGCTGGTTACCGAATGGAGAAACCTGAAAACTGCTCCATCCAGCTGTAAGACACTCTACTTTTCACTGCTAACTTCATGTTATTAAATTTTGTCTTGTCTGCCCTTGTCATTTTATACTTGTGACTGTAATTAGAATTTTGGAATGCTATTAGTATTGCATTGTCGGACTGACAATGCCATTTCTCTTGGTTACAGAAAGCTACAGTCAAGGTGAGATAGGTATTGAAAAGTACAGAAAACTGTCTTCAAAATTCGCAAGTGTCAAAGAAAAAAGGGCGAAACATTCTCCTAGCTTTGGTAACGGGCAGCATATCAGAATTTTAGAGTAGGATTTTATGCTAAATTCGTCAAACATACCAAACAAAAAAAATATTTGGCATGCCTATGAAAAATTACTGAATAATATGAAATAAAGCCATACATCAGCTTACAAATTTCAAATTTGAAAAAATTACCAGTAAAAAAACTCCAAATTCCTCCTAAATTAGATAATTTCCCAATGGTGTGGAAGTTTTTTCTACTGTACTGCCATAACCTTGCATAAAAATCACGCTATTTTTAACATTAAAAATACATTTCTAAGCTGTTTTAGACATCATGTGCTGAATATATATATATATATATATATTTGAAATCAACAAGGTTTAATAACTGCAATAAATTCATAATATAATCTGGGTACATTGAATGTTCTATCACTTAAGCAAAGAAAACAATTCTGAATGTGGTTCTCTTTGATTACACAGTAGAACACTATTCTATCTAGACCTTTGAGATCTTATATCCACATAAACAAGTATGTTGTCAAAGGGATATTCCTCTCCATCTTATCCAAGTTTCATGTTTCATTGACAACAATGGTTATATTCACAGCAAATATTAAGGTTCAGGTGAACATTAGCTTATGTATACTGACAACAGCAGTGTACCAAGATGACATACTTTTGCAAGAAACATGAAAGCATACACAGGTGATGTGAATTAAATTAAATTAAACCTTATGTTCTGCACTACTTGAAACTTGTCAATAAACCAAATAAATACCAATGGTCCAAACAAGACCTCATGCAGAAAATTTTGTTAGTTCATGAGAAGGTGATGTCTGTTTGCACAGATGTATTGAATTCAGTCTGCATGGATACCCTCTGCACAGCATTAAAATATGTGCAATCTTGCCATTACAGGTACAGAGTGATGACAAGCTGCTGGAATGAAGATGCAAGTGAGCGTCCATCTTTCAAGGAACTCACAGTGACATTTGAACAGATGCTGGAAGATGGTGTAGAGTACTTGGATCTGAACCCACGTATTGTTCACAACAGAACATATTTTACCTGCCCAAGGGACATACTGGGTAAATACATAAGTTATCCCAGAAGAAAGTGCACAAGCTGAGTGAGATATTTAATCATTTACTTTTCAATAAAAAGTATTGTACGAAACAGTCCTCTTCGCAGTAATTACAGAGTTCCAGTGTTAGAGGTGTTCAAGTGTGTAAAGGGTCTTAAAGATGAAATTTGCTTGTGGCTGTACATGTAAAGAATCAATTATTCATATTGTGCTTAAACTATAGCATACTTGACATTCAGAAGAAAGCATGTGGGAAGATAACAGAACAGCTGATTCCATCTGTCTGTTTCTCTTCAGCCTCAGTATGGCACCTAATACCTGGACTGCAGTACGTTTAATGTGCAGACACAATACTTTGCACATTCTTACTCTGTGACCACTGCATACATTAATTTTTTTGTGTTCTGGTTTAAAATGGTAACATGTACATAATATTTTCTTGTGTTTTCCACACTCAATATCAGTACACATAGTCCAAAACATATGTGCCATAACCATACTTTGTGGATGGCAAGCAAGACCGTTCATGCCTTACGGAATGAGTATGCTGATATACACTGTAACACAAATACAGCTGGTAGAAAACTGAAGGTGACTAAGCTCAGAGGTAAAATTTTGTGACAGTTTACAGGCATCTGAAGAAAAGTGACACATCTGCTTCCACATTTTATTGCACTGTCCCTACAGACAAGACAAAAATACTGTTGCTCTTATAAAGGAGCATCTACATTAGAATGTTGGAAGGATTTCTTCACAGCTTAGTGCTCCTCCTACATCATTTTGGTTGACATTAGATCAGAAGGCATGTATTTACATAACATTCAACCTATTCAACATTCAAAAACGTGGGACATAATATAAGGTTACAATTTTGCATATAAGATATATGCCCACCCTCAGTTGTACCCCTCAATTCTGTTCACTCACAAAACACAAAACTTGTAGTGTGGTGAATAATATGCATAACACACATTTCTGATCTCAAAAAAAAAAAGTCTTCATAGAATGATTGTACAAAATTTCCAAAAATTTCACCATAAGCAATTGGTGCCACTTTGCACTCAACAAATTGATTGGACCTTACATTTCCAGACACATCCTCACAGAGTGAGTGTACCTGAACAATTTGCAAAATAAACTGGCTGTATTTCTTAAGAACATTCCTTTGGTAACACAACTCCATACATAGGCCTACCGACAATATGAGGAAGCTCTGCCTTATTCCAGGAAACAGAGTTTCTATGTAACATCTATCCTCATTGTTGGCTTCATACAGGCAACTTGCTTGGCCATTAATATCATCCTGTCTTAAATCTCTTGATTTCTACCTTAAGCCTCATATAAAGTCTTTGGCTTATAAAGAGAATACAAACAACCAAGATTCATTGCTTCAGAAGGTACTGGATACCACACTGCACATACAGAACACATTCTGGACATTCCTGAGAGGGTTACCACTCACTGCCACTATGTGCTACACAGTGCATTCCTGTTGATGGAGCAGAATTTTAACATGTCTAGATGAAGACTGGAGTAATGAAATTAAAACGTAATCACTTAGCATGTTTACACATAAACATTTATGACAGTTGTGGAATAAGGCATCACAATCTTCTGCACTTTCAACACCCATAACTCTACAAATATCAGAAATTGGGCACGTGTTAATACAATGTTCTTATTCAAAAATGACTTGATTCAACATGTCACTCAGTTTAGGTGCTTCTCCCTGAGACACTCTAATGCCATACATAACATTATTTCTGATGGGTGATATCTTAAGTGTCGCTCAGCATAAAGCTACAATTACCTTTACCATTCACTGTCACGATAATAAAAATCCACTTCATGGGTGTTCCCATTTCAGAAAATAATTCTGTCACCTCACTATAGAAGCAGATGCCAAGAAACTTCATAATATAAAAGGTGAAGCATCTTCCCCGCACACACAAATATTTTAGGATTAATACATATGTCAAAACAAACAGGTGGACTTACCTAATCAATAACAAAAGCATATCCCTAACAATAGGGTGTGTACATTGTTATCAATGTAAATCTCCCATTAAAGATTTCTTTATGGAGCAGTGGGTTTGAAAATTAAACTGAGAAAAATCTGAAACTTAGAAAACTGAATACTGAAATTACTGACTTTAAATCCCAGAAACTGAATATTAAAGGATAAAAAAACCTTAAACTGAAGACCATTAAATGGAGGTTCCACTGTAATTGTTACTCTAATATCTGTCTTCTCAATCATTAGAACAGCAAGATCATAAGAACACAGGCACCTTGCATTAAGCTACAGTTGACATCCCTACACTTTTCAGGAACGAAAGATATTATGGTAGCAACCATCTTATCCAAAAGTGATTTGAAGATCCTGTATTTCATGCAATTACAGAACATTGACACAATAACAAATCTTCAGAAATTCTATGGGTTGTCCAAAGTTGCACAATAAAATTAAATCTTTTGGCACATGGATTTGACACTTACAGTATAATAATAGTCACTTATCCAGCTTATAAATGGTTATAGTAGGAAGGAGCATATTAAGGAAGAATAATATTTCTTTGTTTGTACAGATAATGAGAGTGAAGACGTTGGGTATGGTAACTTCAGTGCCCTGCAGAATGGTTTGATAGGCTGCATGACACAGCCTCAACATCAGCTATTTCATGAAGATACTCATAATGATCTGCATGGAAGTGAAAGATTCAAGCAAACTGAGTCACAGCTCCAAAGAACGACTCCAGAGGATGAGCAGCATCTACTACAAAATTATGGAAAGGAAAATGCACTACTAATTGCAAAAACATCAAAATCACTGGAAAATCAGAAACACTTATACCAAAACGAAATGCGTAAATACAATGAATCACCAAGACCAAGCAATGCATACCTGACACCCATCCGACAACAAAACCTTTCAAATGAACATACAAATGGAACGAGAATATCACCAGTTGTATCATCAGGGCGTCCACAGTCTTACCTGAACATGGATGGAAATGTGAGCCTGAAAGACTCAGAACAATCTGACAGCCAGAAACAACAGGATATGTTGTTTTTTCTAGCTGACAAAACATCACATTCAAGTGATAATACTTCCAAAGTGACATACTTTTAGATTCTAAGAACGCTAACATCCACTTTTATGTTAAAACAAACGTAGCTTTTACGTGAAATATGACCGAAACATGCATATAAAAATATTTAAATTTATTGTATTATAAACAGCCTATCTTCCTACATGTTTGAGACCTATTGTGGCCATCTTCAGGGAGGTGTTCTTTGAAGGATGTGTTTACATATTGTGTCACCATATACACAGCATATCAACATACAACTCAGAAAAAATAATTTTATCAATATTTTATGCTTTAACATAGATTTTAAACTTTATTTAAAATCCAACATGAAATATTTATAAATTAAATTACTTTTACATCGCATGTAATATATCCTTCAAAAGGACACCTCCATGAAAATGGCCACACTAGGTGGCCAAAACATGAACAAGACTATGCTGTTTACAATACTATAAATTTACATATGTGTGTCTGCACTCTTTAGTCGTATTTTTCATAATGAATCATCAGTGCATGGTCATGAATCATTTAAAACTTCTCTATGTTGAACAGTTTTATACAAGGTTTTATTGCAATCAATATAAAGTCTTTTACATACTCAGAAGAATTTGATTTCAAAGAAACACAGTAACAGGTCATTACATACAGATATTATGCAGCATAATCCTTACTTAAGTATGTTAATTTGGGAGGAAGGTTTGGAAAACAAGCTTTTCAAGTACCATTGGATGCACAAAAAAAGCTCCAATTATGAGATGGGATTGTGGTGAAGTTACCATTTCTTTTTTTATTATCCAAAATGAACACTGACGGATGCACATTATACTGTTATACCGTGGATCATTGAACTCTCGTGGTCCTATACTTTTACTTCTCACTAACTAATCCTTAGCAACAGGACAAATTTAAAATTATCACACTTCTAAAATGGCTATGTTTATGCAACATGCTTACTGAACACTATGAAGATAAACTTCCAAGTGTGTTCCTGAATATTGTGCCATTAAGATACACTCTCTACACACAAGTCAACAGTACCATTTTAAAGAAAGCACAATTTAACTTCATTAGTTGTGACCTTTCAGCAGTTAACATGTTTTGCATAATTATACAAATATACTGCAAGATAGAGGTTTACCCCACTTGCAGAGAATTTAAGCACCATTATGCTTCCAGAATTAAGAATGAAACTCGAAACTTTTGGCTAGTGACAGCACATGTATCTGAGAAGTGTGGATGTAACTGCTGAATCAGTTCTCTGAACAGTACTTAGCATAACACTGAAAATATAATATGTACACACATGAGGACAGTAAACAACTGTCCATATATGAAGTTCAGAACTCTGAGGCAACATAACAGATGAAATATACAGCAAATTTTTAGGTTTTATAAATGAGGAAAATATAAGAAATTGATATTTTAAAACTGATAACTTGGTCAGTGATTACTTGCTACAAAACTAATTGCCATTCTTCTTTATTAACAGTGGAAGTGTTCACTGCTAAAGCTCCATTTAACAGAAAGCACTGAAGAGGTAATAACATATCCTGCATGCAGTAAAAAGCTAAAAATTATCAAATTATTTAATTTACTAAATAGATCACTTCACATGGACCCCACATTGAAGTTGAAACTTTTGAATTAAAATATTGTAATTGTTGTTTCTGTCCTGAAACTTGAATATTGGTGCAAAAATGTCAAAGCCTGGTAGTAACTTGCCAACAAAAGATTAATGTTTAATCTCAGAGTGTCTGAAAAGAACTAAAGTTACAATTTTCTTCATTAGTATGTTGTGTGCTACAGTCCCGTGTACATGCTGAAGAAAAATTTGGTGCTGTTTCAACACCTTCTTCACTACCAAGAACAGTGCATCCATTCATAACCTGCTACCATAGGTTATGCAGCCTAAAGCTAAAATACAAGTCATTTTGTGCATTTAATTTTTCAAGAGACTAAAGTGTAGTGTTCCCTAAACTAGTCAACAATCCTCCAAAGTGAGAAATAATGAAACTACTCAAGACTGAATTCTAGTCTTGCATGAAAGATTGCTAAGTGGACAACTTTGTTTTCTGCAGCTGCATAATCAGTCATAATAAATTAAATAATTAATTTCCAGGGGTTGTGAATATTACAAGTTTGTGTGTGCACATGTGTATGTGTGCATGAGTGTTATGTGTGTATGTATGTAAGCACGCATGCATGCATGAGTGCGTATTTTTGCATAAGTACTTGGAGTTATAACAAATATGCTGTGAAACAAGTGTACACATTCCTATTCCATGGATAACTTCATCAATAATTTGGTATTAAAATATGTGAAATATTTCAAAAAGTGAGGCTCTTTTCAGGGACATTGGAAGAAAGGGAAAAGAGGGAAACAGAAAATACAGTATCCTGCTCCCCTCCTAGATTTGAAATATTACCTATGTCTCCACCAACTGCACCTTTTAGTAACAATTTTTAAAATACATTGTAATTTATCATTTTGCACTGAGCACTAGTATTTGTTTTAATTAATAATAAATAGGAATCATTTATTGTGAAGAAAGGCTCATTTTTGCATCTGTTAGCTTAACATAACAAACAACACATAACTAATAATTTATACATGATAGCTTAGTCCAGGTGTCCAACAATTTTCCAAAATCTACAAACCACCTCCAAATTCTAGATGCCAGAAAGGTGACAGGATTTCTATAATAGCTGCACACAATGCTGGAATGACTTGTTAACCTCACTCTTGTCTGGCACTTTGTGCTCTGTGCACATAAACCTACACACATTTTTGTATGTAGAGAAAATAAACTTCAGTGATTATATTGAAAATTTTACACACCACAGTAAAACAGTTAGTCACCAGGCAACGAGGCACCCAGGATTTGTTTGCACCTACCTTGGGTAGTTAAGTATTGTATTAGGATCTGGATGAGCAGAGTTTAATTCCAACCCAAAGCACTTACATGCTCTCATTACTGTACCAATAAAAACACTGGTACCCACATTGTCCTTCACCATGTATGAGGGTTATCAGAGTGCCAAAGCTAACACTGCATGGAGCTTCACCTCCATGATCCTTAAATGAGCATTGTGAGAGTTGCAGTTTCATGACGACCTATTTAACATCAACTTCAGGGGTTGGGCTTACTCAATCCTTGGCAGCCTGTTCTCTAGCGTTATTGCTAAATGCAATAACCTGGCAAGTGGTCAAGTTCTCTACTATATCAACAGTTCTCCTTTACGGAATGTATTATTTGTGCCATCTTTGTGTCTACTGAACTAAATTCTGTGATTGTTCTTAGCCCCGTACAGCAAAGTTGTGCTCACATGTACCACCTACCGTAACATTAAAAGTTCTACAATTGATCATACAGTGCCCACTTACAATTATCAGGACAGTGATAATTTCTTTAAGAAACATTTGGTACTGGAGACGCAATGTTTTCATTAAGATTTGAACTGACATTTATAACACAGTATTTATTACACAAAATTATCCTTCAAGGCAATAAGAACTACATTCCTCCAGTTTGAACCTTCTCAATCGATCTTTACTAAAAGTACAATTCTGTGGTCTTGGCAGTGGCATAGCCATAACATTTCTCTAACCTCACAGCCAATGTACGTGTCAACGTAAACAATGTGCATGTTCACGTTCTCAGGTCGTTGGTTTCAATCAAACACTAAGAAATATAAGAAATACAAGGAAACACTCTCCTTAGTTAATAGAGCAATGTGGAAGCAGACACAAAAAGCCTAATATCTATATAAGAATAATTCAACGCTGCTTTAAATGTCGCAGTCCATTCTCTTCATGATATCAGTAATTTTTCTTGTACTGTATAAAGCCTAGTGTTACATAAAATTAAATAATGAGTGCAGTACCTGATTATATGTGAACAGAATCCACCCCTGTTCCCCTTCCAAATTATAGACTTTTTAACATTTAATAATCATCAAAGACCTTAGCCCTCAGCCCTGACAATCAGAGCACTGAATCTTGGGTGACAATGACCCGTTGTGTACTTCTCGGTTGTGTTTGGTTGGATAATTAACACCTTACACAGCACTGTATCCTGATTTGGTGCATTTGCAGATTACATAATTATCAGTCATTGTTACTGTTACATATCAAATTATTTCTAATTATTTTACTTTGGAGCCTCCTTTCTGAAATTTCACCAGATTGTCAACTAATTTCCATACCCTACATGTCATTTACAGCATTTGCAGGCTGGCAGATATTAGTATGCTCATAGGTCAGCATCATGTTTGTTGAAAAGACTTTATGAATGTACCTATTAATGTTGCATGTCAAAAATAATAATGTATTGTTGGAGTAAATAGAACAATTCAGTTATAAAATTGTAATCTTATTCTTAATCAGTCATTTTTCAATATGTTATTATAGATTTCTTTTATAAGTATCATTTATTTTTAATGTTAAATACAAGACAGTAGAGCAAATATAGTAATTAGTAGTACGGTAGTCTGCATGCTTATCATTTACTTTGATGTTCATATTTACTGACACACACCCTCACACAGAGTACAATGGACCATTACGAAAGCAGAAGTCTTGAACAAATTTCACTTCCGTGGAACATACTTTACAGACAACATATGTAAAACATTCTTAAAAATAAAATCATCTATGGGCAGAAATTACTTCACTGCTTTTATAGTTCCATACATTCTTAACCTTTCCATCAAATGCAGCTGAATGATCAACTCTTAGCCCTGTCCACTTGGTGCCCTAGGGAAAGATCGCCCGTTACTCACTTAACAGAAGCCTGGGTGGGCCCCAGAGTCACAACGGATGTTTTGTGGAAAGAAGAATCTCTTGTCCCTGCCTAGAATTGATGCCTGGTTCCTCAGTCACCCAGCCTGTAGCCTAGTCACTACGCCAAATATCCTGTCCCTGCTTCATTCAATATAAACACAAAGAGGAAATTTAAGACCATTTAAATGCTAAAGAGCAAGTACTCTGAAATTCTGTTAAGGCTGTCATTAAATTTAAATCACTTTCATTCAAAAAGGCAGTTCTAAAAGCATACGTTTAATTCCTTGTTGTTAACGTCCAAATTCAAGCTCTCCTCTACTGATAAATTTCATACATTTGTCTTAAGACCTGGATTGGATAATATATGACCCTCTCTGTGAGAATATTCAAGTTCCACATCCTAAAAGCATTGATGCACCAAACACTATCATTGCATGGACAGCATCCTCCTGTCCTGGATCCAAATCCCAGCCCACAAAACAGCTATTCTGACAGATATTTTTCACCATTTTTCTCTGTATCTTCTAGCAAATATTATGACAAAGCCTCAGGGGAGGCCCTAGCCACATCACTTCACCTTTCCAATTCATTACTATCAACTCGGTATTCATTGCCATCAATGCCATCTAAGCTGCACTACCAACAGCATCATTAAATACATAGAGAATAAACAGATAAAATGTTCTTTAACAGTATTTCAGTTCCATGTAAGTGCTGACAATCTTTTAATTTCTCTGAAGAGACACAGTTGATTTTCTCATCTTCCTACTAAAGCTGTGTATTATACACCAGTTGTTAATGTTGAATTTTCATACCTTTTGCATAGATATTGAAAATGTGCTTTGCTTTTGAATACTGAAATTTTATTTATTTTCTATATCATTATATCATTCCCAAACTGAAATGAAAAATACACATTACATTTCACAGAGATGTCCATATAATTAGTTATATAACCCACATGAGTTGCATTTTCTGTGCAAACTCCTTCCTTTGCCACTGCTTTTACTACAATAATTCACATATTAGGTACATACTTTCATTTTTGTACACTGAGTAATAATACAGCAACTTCTTGTAAGGGAACTACAGAATCAGAGAATCTTTTCAACTAGACAACAAATACAAAATAAATTACAACTGCCCAGTACTAAGGAGTCAAATTAATTTTTCTTTGTAGTAGCTGCTTCCTGCAATGTATTAGTATTTCAAGGATATCAAATTGAAGTTCTGCAAGAAAAAGGGCAAAGATGTACATGGCTGTATTTATACACTTCAATATTAATTTAAAACTTTATCCAATAAAAAATACCTTGAAGAATGACTAATTAACATTCATGTCACTAATTTATTCGTATGTCAATCACAGTGGCCATGTTATGGAAGGTGCTGACCTGCGTCCACTCGATTTCTGGGATCACAGGTTCAAATCCTGATGCAGGCATGGATGTTCATTGCGTGTTTTTTGTGTGTTGTGTAGGCAGTGGCCCCAGCAACAAGCTGATCACTCATTCAAAGGAGTGCTACTAGGTGTGTGTGTGTCTAATTGTGTGATCTAGAAACCTCAACAATGAGGTGGTCTAGGGCTGAGATGGACTGTTGCATTGCAGAAAAAGAATTTTTTTTATGCAGAAAACTCTTCAAATACAGTCAGCTGGTCAATGTTAGTATTTTATGACTGATGGATCTCCAACTGCCATAAATTAACAGCTTCAACTTATACATGAAGCTTGTACCTGAAAAAAATGTAGCTTACTTACAAATAAAAAAATATATCGTATATCCAGATGCACATTAAATGGCTTCATATTATACCACACATTCTACAAGACTATCTGAATACTTTTTATACTCTGAGATGAAATATTTACACTCATTAAGCACCATGCTTTAATCCTCATACCCCACCTCATAAATATTTTTAAAATTTCATTTCAAATTGTTGAAGAGAGAAGAAATCTATAAAACAGCCAGTCATCAAGTCTGTGGACTGATATTGGAATATCCCAGAACTGTTTCCCTATGGCCCCCTACACTTTTATAACAAAACAAAACAAAACAAGTTACAAATTTTGTAGTGCAGAGAAAAAGCTACAGGGGAGTATGTCAATTCTTGCCATTATAACCACCGAACTTTGCGTGAAAGAATTTCCAAGACTAAAAAACAAACTTTAGTTTGAATGGATTCTTGCTTGAAGCTGAGAATCATGAATAAAAACTGCATTCCAGTCACCTTTAAACCCACAAATAAATCAAGTTACAGGTAGTGAAAAAGTGCAACTAAACCTTCATATCATCATGATGAGGTAAAGATGGTGGGAGGCAGTACTTATACATTCTGTGTCCTTTCTCACTCGGTACATCATCAATGTTACTCTTAACCAAATACATATTATCAGCTCGGTGAAGATGTGTGGATGAGATGTGTGAATTGATGACAATCATAAAACGAATACAAAATTTTTCTGAAACCTGAAGGGAAGATACATTTGGAATACTTGAATACTTAGGTGTAGATGTGAGGATAATATTCAAATGTATCTCAGAGAAGTAGGGTCTGAGGCTGTGAAATGTGGAATGCAGCCAAGTGGCTCACAATGGGGTTCACCTAGTGCAGGGAATTTTTGCATCAACTGAATGACTACCACTTACTAAAAAATAACTCTACTTCACACAGTTAGTTATGGCTCTAAATTATATTTCCTTCAAAAATAAACGTAAACATACAACCAAAAAATAAAGATACACACCATGTACAACAATAAAGTGATTAGTATTTTGATCTAAAATCTCACAAATATCAGTCAACAAAGGAGGAAAAGCACCACCACAGAGAGCCAAAAAAAATATATATATATTACAGTTCACAAAGTATTCTTCTTATTTCCCACAATTCTTAACACTCCATATTAAAGCAAATACAAGGTAAAGGTAAAGCAATCCCTTTTCAGGCCTATTACAGGCCCAGCGGGTTCCAGAAGGTTGAAGCTCCCAGATTTCTAGACCCAGCAAATGAAGGTGGTAAGGTTGTCAGCCCTACAAACTGGCTGCACGTACCCCCCAGGCAATGTTCCTGATACTCATTTCTGTTAGAGGCTGAGTTGACCCCATGGCCATCATGTGGACAGTAGAATTATGTCAATGAAAAAATTCCAATGACAACAGGGATCGAACTTGCGACCTTCTGGATAGTAGCACAGTGCCTCAACCAACTGCACCACCACATGCCCCAACTAAAGGAAATTATTTTTACAATTGCACATAAGTACACTGGTACAGTCATAATTTGACAGTATCTCAAAATACATCAAATAACATAAATCCTTCATTGTTTATTGTACAGTATACACATAAAAATATTTTTACAGCAATAACGCTTAAAGCAACATGATTTGTTCTGAAATACAGCAGAATTGCTGCAGATTCATATGTAAAAAGTGTACATGGTTCAGTATTGTTAACATGTATCAGGTAACATTATTTTAAATAATTTCTGTATTTGTACCAGTAGTCTTGTTCATAAAATGAATTATATATTAAAAAATTATAAATTCACTTTAAATACAAAAACATTATTACATACATAGACTACTACATCAACCAGATCTGCGCTTATATATATATTTAAAAAGCCCTAGAGAGAATATATTTTTGTGGAACACATGCAACATCCTCAACATTAATGTGAATTAATCCAAATGTATACTTCTGTAGAAATAAGTTGTTAATGTGTACAGTAACTAAGCACATAAAGAATCAGATGTAAATCTGCACTTGACAGCTGTAACATATAACCCTTTACACTAACAACAAAACTACATTCCAATACCTTAATCACGTTAATATTTAAGTCTAAGGTTAGACATATGCTGATGGTAATTTCAGTCTACAGTACATGTTTATAAGTATAAACAGTCCCAAAATAACAACAATATTACCTTAATTCTTACATGCAGATACAAAGTTCAGTTACTATACATGCAAACTGTACTACAGGTAAGACCAGAAGTTTACTATATATATATATATGCAAATCATACATTAAGAAACATGAGATAACTCATAATTTGTTAGTACATACTCGTAGTTTGTGCAGTATGAAGTGCAAGTACATGCCATGTTTTCTAGAGTGTAAGATATATTTTTGTGCAAGGAAAATTGTGTAAAATCTGTGTGAATCTTTTACTCTGAAGGTATGGTACAATATATGCCCCCAAATTTTCTCTCTGTAAAATTTGCATATGTATTACAGTCCAGATAATTTGGTATGTAAGCCATAGCTAATCTATAACTTGACAAACTCGGCTACTGTGGGCAAGCCACAAGGGTCAACATGGGTTGGGAGCCTTCACTTGTCTCCACATCTACAACAGTGGACAGACAAGTGATGACGTGTGGTCCTATCCAACAGGATGAGACCTATAGCTAAGAAAAAGCTAAACAGGAAATTATATGAAGCCCATACTGTTCAATATACACACCAAGCTTCTAGGGTGAAACTGTGAGGTAGCTGATTATTCAGGTCCTTTCCTGATGTGGCTGGAAAGGTGAGTTTGAACGTTACCTATGGCTTCAGTAACTTTAAGTATTCCACAGCTCCAGATAAACAGGAATTTCATGACCAACGTGTGTTGAGGCTGCATGTATTAAAGACAAAACTAATGTCATAAATGCTAATGATTAATCAAAGAAACAAAAATAAAAATCCATACTTGGTAAAATATACATCCACCACACACACACATGCACACGCACACACACACACATATGCACACACACACACACACACACTTTTTTTTCTGATTTTATAATGATAACAGTCTTCATAATTTTACCTTATAACAACGCTCTATTGCTCCAATTCTTCTCGTAGGTAATAATCCTGGTAATGAAACAAAAAATACAGAGTTCCTACTCACATGAAAAATAATGTGGCAAGTATTGTACAGAATTAATATCAACACAAACTGTTTCAAATAAAAAAAAAAAAGTTTTTTCTACCAAGTGATTTATGCTTGCACAAAACCCAGAATAATCATTTTAAGAACAGTCTTATATTTAACAATGTAACAAATATGAAGGAGTATCAGTATATGAAAAAAGAAACTTGTCATTAACAAAAGGGACACAAGGAAATTGTTACAGCTTGGTTAGGTCACATGTTCATTGAGTTTAATGGGTACAAGACAGACATCATTTACACGGCATGTCCAAAGTAAGAACCAGCTGTATGTAAGAAGCATTTAAAGAATTTTGAAAAAATATCTTAATTGCAAAATGTTGGTACCTACACTACACTACACTACTTCTCCACACAGTCACGTAAATTAAGGCATATATCATACTGTAGGACCTGCTTTTGTATTCCTTCATCAAAAAAGGTCATTGCCAAGCCTTTCAGAAAGCTCTACTTGTCTCTGATCTCTCTGTCATTCCCCACACTCTGGCCAGCCAAAAATTTCTTGAGGTGGAGAAACACTTGATAATCATTCGGTGTAAGGTTGGGACTGTATGGAGCATGCTTGAAAATTTCCCACTTGAACTATTTTTATCGTTTCACTGTGCATTCTGTAGATTATTTAATTACACACACCAACACATGCACACACACACACACACACACACACACACACACACACATACATATATATATATTATTTAAGAAGTCTAAAATTTACATTAAAACATTTAAAATGCTCCTACATGTTTTGATCACACAATCATCCTCAGCGAACATACACTGTTCCTTGCTAAAATTATAACTTAAAACATTTAGTGAATTACTTCATTATGTTAACTTGGTGCTGTGGCAGCATGTCGTGTTTTTGTATGTGAGTCATATGCCGTTTAGAATGAGCCTGGTTATGGATATGCGTCGTATGCTGTGCAGCATGAGTCCCACTCTGCACAGCATACGACTCACAACCATAACCAGGCTCATTCTAAACGGCATACGGCTCACACACAAAAACATGACATGCTGCCACAGCACCATTTTAACATAACGAAGTAATTCACTAAATGTTTTAAATTATAACTTTCACAAGGAACAATATATGCTCTCTGAGGATGATTGTGTGATCGAAACATGTAGGAGCGTTTTAAATGTTTTAATGTAAATTTTAGACTTCTTAAATAATATATATACACACACACACATATATGCATGTGGTGTGTGTGTAATGTAATTTCCCACTTGAACTGTTTGCGCACCCACTTTTTTTCCTCATCATGCACATTTGTCCTGCCTTCTTTGAACAAATGAGACATTTCCTCACATTCCCATCATTCACTGCACCAACACCATATAGATTTACAACCTGTCTGTGAATTTCTGCCAGATAAGCATTTTAAGCATTCAAAATTGTATCACCAACTGCTCTTCAGAGGTATTGGAATTTCCATTTTCATGCCTAAACTTTAATGATTACAGCAATCGAGGAAAAAAAAATTAAGACGCTATACTACACAAAAAATAAACAAGAAAATATAAAGATATTAAGGCATATAGTAGGGTAGATCAGTGCGGGACATTATTACTATGCAAAGATGAAAAGGGAAACGTATTGACAGAGAAACAACAAGTATTAGAAAGATGGAAAAAATACTTTAAAGACGTATTAAATAATGAACTAACCTCAGAACACACCGACAGAGAAGCAGAAATAAAAAATCTGAATGAAGACGTGGATATATGACCACCTACATATAATGAGGTTAGTAATACCATTAGAAAACTAAAAAATAATAAAGCACCAGGTCCAGATAATATAGTCCCCGAACTGATAGAAGAAATTTGAAAATTACAGGTATTATAAATAATGTGTTCAGACCACAAAAAACCCTTAAGAAAACAAGAATAAAACTACATAATACACTAGCCCTCCCAGTGAAACATGGACTATTAAAGCAAGGGATGCCAGGAGAATAACAGCAGCAGAAATGAAATATATGAGACGAACAGCAGGATACACTTGGGCAGATTACAAAACAAATTCACACATTGCAAAAGAATTAGAAATAACATCGGTTCTAGATAAACTACTGGAATACAAGAGGAACTGGATACAACATGTAAACAGAATGCCTCGTGACAGACTACCCAGGATAATGAAACACTATTCCCCAATTGGCAGAAGGAATCGTGGCA
>Ga0123352_10005767_pt1 | contig 18767 bp, 13 predicted proteins | sample TergutLab28metaG_FD_89700 | JGI IMG/M metagenome (GOLD analysis project Ga0123352, IMG submission 89700) | Labiotermes labralis P1 segment gut microbial communities from Petit-Saut dam, French Guiana - Lab288 P1 | ecosystem: Host-associated > Arthropoda: Insects > Digestive system > Gut ... | reverse complement strand
GTCGGCTGTCCACGACTGCTTATTCAATTTATTCGCAGCTACCCTCCATAAAGGAGGCCGTTCCTCTATCCGCAACCTGAGGACGCGCCATGCCGTGGTGACAGGGACCCACTACACATGGTTCATGTGTCGCTTTCGTGCCTAACTTTAACAATTAGGAAAATCAGTTTTTGTTTCCTGTAGTACACTAGCTTTCACGTGCCAGTTCCGGGCCTAAATTATCCTGTCACGTTTAAAGTTTATGTGATCCATAATCCGCCCATTATTGGAATATATACAATAATGGTACCAACAAGTGCACACAGGTGTATTGGAACCAGTTTATGTACAGTGACCTCCTACATGTTTCGCCCAACTATGAGGCCATCTTCAGGGAGGTAAAATACAACTGTTGAATACATAAAAATTTATGAAGTGAAATTATTAAAAGTATCAGAACCAATCCGTAGATGTAAAATGAAAATCATAGGAATCTATAGCATAAAAGTACATGAATATAACTTGTTACTGATAAGAATGTGTTTATTTGATTGGATGTTTACGCAGAGGGCTTCAGGTAATTATTCACCATCCAAGAGAATGTGTCGTGATGTAAGTAGCACGGTAAACGACACTGCGCTTAATACAATGGTTGACAGTGGTTCGTCATGAAAGTGTGCGGCACCGAAGTGCCTTATCTTGGTGAAATTATGAAAGAGGCAGAGTGAGTCCGTGGCCTACTTCAAAGAACTCTCTCACATTTCTCCTCCAGTGACTGAGAAAATTAGGGAGGAATGTCCCCTACCACGACCTTCTGGCAAGGTCTGAAGAGTTATGAAGCATGGTGCAGTAACACGCTCAGCGCTCTCGCAGAACGGGTTCAAATTCCGAAACGGAACATTTCACTGGTCACACCCACATCCGAAAGCAAGGCAAGCCATTGATCTCAGCGTGCATTGCCTATGTCCCGTAGAGCAGGTTAAATCGAAATATTATCAGCAAATGGACAGGATGACAGATTCTGTGAGCGAATCCGTCATTGCATGAGTGGATGAAGGGGAGTAATGCCAGTTGTATTTTGCGTTCTGAAAATATTTTCCTATGCTGGAATAACATATAAGGTTCATATGAACACACAATGTGGGATTTGTGGTATTTACCATTTTGTACCTGCATTATTAGTTACGTTATCAGTACCTTTGCAAGTATGTTGCATAATGACAATCGCAGAATGCTTTAAAATAAAACCTCATAGAGAGTCACATATAAAGTATATTTTTCAAACGCATTCAGATGGCGGATTAACAAGCTAACTTACGCCATGGATCACAGTCCTTCTTCAGAAAGTAGATTTAACATTCTATCAACTAGTCAAGAAATTCCTTATATTATCTGGAATGTGAACGTTCGTCGCCGTTTCCACAACACGTCACTTGTACCTGTCCGGAGCCAGATAAATTTATCCCACGCCCTCTCTTCCTGTATCCGTTTTAACATCTTTCTCTCTTCTGCGCTTACATTTCCCAAGTGGGCTCTTTTCTTCAGGCTTCCGCGCCATGCGTTTCTTTTCTTCCCCATGTCTGGCACATTCTGTTTACGTCTCATGATGAAGTAATGAGTTTGGCGAATGGTACATGACCAAAGCCTGAAAATGAGTACGGACGATTGATTCAGAAAGATGACGGAATAATGATGGACGTATGTTGTGAGAATTCGTGTGGAGCTTCCCGAGAAAACAGTAACATGTTGCAGGGCAGTTTACCTGTGTGATCAAACGCCAGGAAAAGATTGTGATAACGTCCTTCTAAGCTATGTTGTCAAGTGGGGTTATGTGAGTAAATTTTCAAAATTAGGTTTTGAATACGCGGCCTAAGAGTTGGACAGAGTAGCTTTGGACTTACTGCAAAACGAGACATTCTTCTTTCACGATGTAGTTGCGTTGTAATTCGTTGGCTCTAAAGGCCAGTTATATGTCTGTCCAGGCTTGAGTCAGCTGGTTTGTTGTATAGTTATGCCACTTGTCTTTTAGTCTCACATCTGCTGGCTTACATATTATGCTGAAACCTGAGTTCGTCTTATCGTGCAGCTCACGTATTCGTCTTCTGCTGGGACTGGATAGCCTGACACAAGGTGCTCCATTGTCTCAACTTGCCAGTATGCACTAACGGTTTTCACTTTTTAGTATATCCCCAGTGTTATTTGCCTGACACTGTGTAACGCTTTCCTGCTTCCTGTGGTCTTCAGATATCTTTGCCTAAGACTAACCAAGGTGTCTCCTCGGTTAGCGAATAATAATAATAATAATAATTCGTAATCTTCGTCGTGTTAGTGTTACTGTTTTAGTCCCTGTCAGCTTTTGTGACGATCAAATGAAGGAGGGTGAAATGGGAGGAGCTTTCGCAGGCAGGGCAGAGATGATAACAGCATACGAAACTTTACTCATCAAACCTTAGTGAAGACACTACGTGGGAGGCAGAAGTGCGTGAGATGACAATATCATATGTACCGCAGAGAAAATGGTGTGTGTGTGTGGGACCTGCATTTATATAATTAGTTTACTAGCTAAGCGACCGCCTGCTCCCTGTAGACAATTATTAATGTTCTTGTATACGGTGCATATCAGGCTTCAACACCAGTATTTATAATGCGCTACGCTTAGATTTTGATACTTAAACCACATTATTTGCGGGCTGAAAACACGGGTTAAAGAGTATTATTTTAATTCCATCTAATAAGTTTTATTATTATTAATTTTTATACCAGAAGAAACGCAGGAACGAGAGAGTAGGTAAGTAAAACCGTGAAAATGAAAAAAATGTAGTTTAAAAATGTCCAGTAAGAAGGACGTTCAGGAAGAAATTTACAAGACGCCTGCAGGATTTCTTATCAGGAGTGGGAACAGACACAACTCACTTTACAAGTCAATTGGTTGTAATCCCGCATACCTCAGATTACCCTGATGCTTAATTACAGCCAACATCAATGCATTATTTCGGTGCTAATCACACCAGAGACACATAATTGTCAGGAGATATATTTTTTAAAAAAGCCTTTAAACGTGTAAGACAGGAAGGAACTTGTGAAATAAAAGTTGAACATCAGAAACCATGTACATTTTACGTAAAGCGCAAAATATTTATTAATAAGAATCGCTTCTTAAGGAGCATAATTTTTCTTTCGGCTTAGCATGGATTCTTGTGGACCCTTATGGTCCAAATTTTGTCCGGGACAGCGCAACACCAGTCGCCGGTATTAGGCGAATAATTTTGCGGATGAAACATGAGGAAAGATGCGATTGCCCCATGCATTTAGTGCGAAGAACACATAATAAGATACACCAACAAAAAAAGGTAACCAATAACTTTTGCTTTTAAACGTATTAACATTCGATTCAAGTAAGATTTATTCCTTTTTTTTTACCTGATCTCTGAGATAGCTGGAAGGTGCATAACACGAGAACCAACAGGTCAGGTTGTTCCTTAAGGAATGAGCGTGTTTGTAACTAGCAAGGCAACATGTCAACGCAATGCACAGTACCGTATGATGCCACATCACGGTAGGTACAATAGATTGATGGCTGCTGGCAAAGTCGGTCAAGGCATGTGAACTGGCCTGACAAGTCTCTCGCGACGTCTATGCTGCGAAAACGCCGAATATGGACAACAGCAACGTGGCTGTTCTCAGTGTGAAGCTTACATGTGAATTCATCATTAACCTGATTTTAGCAGTTCAGTGACGCAATGTATAATTAGAAGTGGTATAATATACAACAATCCCTGGACAACCGCGAAGGTTACATGCCTGAAAACGCTGCGTCTAATGGGGATAGGAGAACTGTAGCTAGTGTTAACATTCAGCGTAACAATGAAATTGGTCGGTCCTTCACAAAACACACACACACACACACACACACAAACACGAAATAACGCGTTTAACCTTTTAAAGCCCAGGGATTACTTTACATACCACCAAGTTTAACATTAAAAAATTCTACATGGTGCTCACGTTGGTATGTCGCTCAATTGCTACAAAAGTGTTACAACTCGAAATGTGTGATTTTTTAGGAGAGACTTTTAAAGGTTTTGAAGTGGTATAATTTTCTATGAGTGCAATGATGACACAACTACTCTCCAGCGGCGAGGTTTGCAAACTTCGTTGTGACACTGTGCCTCTTAAAAGTGCGTCTGCAAATAATATATAATTATAATCTATAATAATAACTAAAAAATGCAAAATTTCGAGTTGTGACACTTTTGTCGCAAATGAACGATGTGTGGTTTTTTTTTACGAACTCACAACAAACAGCGACTTTTGCCTTACACAACCTTAGCGGATTGGTTTTGTATAACCGAAGTCGAGAGTGTTTACTGCGCGGTACGCACTGTGTCCTTATATAAAAAAGACACGTTTAGTCTCTTAAAGGGTTAAAAATGAATTGAATTAGAAGTGTTAAAGGCGATAGACGCACCACCAAAGTTCTGCTCTTTCGGAGTCATTACAACCTGCCTCCAAGGATATCTGCACTATTCGATGTTCGGAAACCACCGTTGCTTTTTCGTATGTGCACGCATTAATTACCACAGGCACATCACATAACGAAGTACTACAGTTAGCGAGAGGTTGCTGAACATTAAGCCTTGGAAGCTGAAATGGTCAAGCAGATGACTGGTCACTGGAGACGTAAGGTTCGATTACTAGGAGGGGGCGTTCAAATAATGTGAAGGAAAGGTTATCCAGGTAGCCGCCTTGAAGACGTATGGGGCAGTAGAGGTATAGCTCCATGCATTCTTAACATCGGCACTAAATGAAGATGAGTTGTCAGTTTCATGCCCCAGCCGCTCTGCCCACCAGAAAGAACTCCGTTGCCCTTAGTATGGGAGGTTATGTGTCCTTCAGAACCCGTATGAACACTTTGAAACGAGAAGTGATCTGCCCATTCGGGAATTGAACCATCATTATTCAGTCTTCTAGCCCCGCTGCCTAGTCACTGTACACCTGACAGTAACATTGACTGATCGTAAGTGTCGAATGGTGATGGGCTACCACCCTGACAGTTCAGTGCTAATGGGAAGGTATTATCAAGAACTGTAAGAACTGAGCGCAGATTATTATTACTATTGGTTCAGAGACACTGTATTGTAAAAAAAAATGTCACAATCGATACAGTGACTAGGCTACGAAGCTGGACAACCGAGGAACTGTGGTTCGATTCCCAGTAAGGGCAGGGGGGTTTTCTCTTCTCCAAATCGTACAGACCGGGTTTGAGGCCCACCCAGCTTCTTGTTCAGTGGGTCCAGCGTGCTCTTTGTCCAAGGGTGAAGCGGCAGTGGCGTGAAGCTGACCACTTCCGGCCACCTAGCGCCGAGTTTAAGAGTGAGTGGAACTCTACCTTCACTCCCTCATATACCATCGTAGCGTACACAGGGGCTTCTCTGTTTAATGTGAATGAAATCAGCTGGCTTTTACGCATCGGCTTTCTTGCTAGATGATTCCAGTAACAGAAAGTCAGAGAGTTACTCCTGCTGATCTGTTTAAATGTGAAGATAGCAGCATTACGCGCCACCGAATCCTCAGTCGCTATATCAGTCAACACGGCGTAACATCTCAGAAGACTCAAATATTCAGCTGTTGACAGCGTACCACACAGTAGTTACTGAATGTCGCAGTCGTTAAAATTTCTGTTTGATACTGAGGATTCCTCACTCGATTATCAGCCAGTGTGGTCTGTACAGACAGAGATTTTCTGTGGTTTTCATCACTTCCAACACAAAAATTCTATAATAGTATCTTATAATAGATTGTGACATTTCCCTATTCATCTCTGACACGCATACGACCTCTTTGAAGTGTGCAGTTGAGGAAGTGTCGTTGTACAGTTTGGAAACAAACACAGCAAATATTCATAAAAAAAAGTAGGGTGTTTACTTTCATGTGGCATCATGTTAAATCTGTCATCTTCACAGCCGTAACGCAATATGGACCACAGGGAGTATAGTATATCGATCACAGCTCCCTGAGGTGGGACCACTAGTCCTCACCGATACTGTGCGTTAAAGGAGACGCACCACTAAGTTATGTTTCCTTACTTATATCTTCACTGCTTGTAACTGCCTTCTGCCATCGATTCCACCTGCTCCCTACCGACTCATCATCATTACGACCATCCGGTGCTTTGAAGATGGAATTTCGGTGATATCAGCAAACTGCATGGGAAAGAGGCGGTTAACTGCAACAGGATATTAATGTGAAGTTCTGGAAGAACTTATTACGTCTTTTGTACTTCGAATTTTTCGGTGTGTGACGGTATAAAAAACTGTACTATTTAGTAATTAATTTCTATGCTTAATTTCCACTAGCGCTGATCATAAGGACGCTGCACTTGTTCCTTGCTCTACATCATAGCGGTGTTCGTAATTTATAACGCGTAAATGATGCTTGCAACTAAATGTATAAACATGTCTGTAATGTAACTTCATACAAATTTAGTACTCCCGATAATTTGCTCATTATAACAACACGTTTATTTTGCTTCCTGAATAATATTTCGAGCCCCTGATTCCGAGTCTACAGCAAAAATTCCGTATCGCCTAACTTTTTTTTCAGAAACAAGTAAATACACTTTCGAATTATATTTCGTTCATTTCTACGTACTATAATTTCGTAAATTAGACAGGAGAAAATCCACATGTTTCTTTACTGTTTTTATTGTAATATTTTACATTTATAAAGAAATATGAACTCAAGAAACGTGTGTATATGTTTATTCAACCAGTCACTTGCACATTATCAAATACATATGAATTGTAAGGATGCTACTGCTCTACGTTTCGGTAAAAAAAAATATAGCATCTTCAGGGAGCACAGTGTACCAAGATATTAAAACCGGCTACAAACGGTGGAATAATATTTACAGAATTTCATAACCTGATCTGCGTTTGTTATCACTTGTGTATAGAAGATGTACATTGCATTGTAAAATCTTATAATTAGCATATATTTAAAAACATTTTTTTTTACAATTGACATGATATGTGCAGAACAAAATGGCAGTCCTTGTGTTTGGTGGTTAAGTTATCCTAGCTTTCGGCATTACATATTTAAGCATGTAGTGTGGTTCTCAATCCGAAGTGGACTGTGTCTCTCTGCTTGAGCCTTGTTGTGTACGGGAAAGAACTGAGTTCTGGTGATTTGTATTTGATATTGTGCATTTGTTTGGTTTAATAAACGATTACGTTGATCCGAAATACACGGATTATACAACTTTACAATTAAGAAGGGTGTTTTCTCTTATATTTAATATAACACTGTGAGAGAGAAATTGAAAAACGTACTTAAATTTTGCGTGTTTAAAATCTTTTTTTCTGCTTGATTTTCTCGTATGCATATCTGGAACTTCTCTTTCAAGCTGCTGGTAGTAGTCAGTTTCCATTTCCTTTGGGGGCGTTTATCCAGGGCAGAAATTTCCTGGTGAAACCTTCCACTATGCTCATCGCTGACGTCTCCAAGGATTGCGGCAAAGAAATGCAAGTAAATGTGGGGGAAGTGTATCGTCAACAGTGTATTGCACCTCACCATTTTGTTGGCTGGAAGCATTTTCTTCACTATTTGTCTGTAATTCGGTTTTTTTTTTGCGGTTGTCCAGAACCCTTTTAACAGTCAATCGTAATGCGTCCCACGCTGGCTTGTGTAGAACTTCATCACAATTCCTGTCATTCATGACCTCTCACCTTTCTTGTGTGAGAATCGACATAGACCAACTTTTTTGTCTTCGCATCAATGATCAGTGCACACGTCTGTTGCAGATGCCGGGAACCTTGTCTTCTGATTCATGGCCTTCACAAAACTTTTCATCTTTGTGTGTAGAACATGGCCAACAAAAATGATGGCCCGTCCTTTCCAATGTGAAATACGGCCTTCATACTCAACTGTAAGAGAATCAATGAACGGTCGCCAATACTCAGGCCTCTTCCCTCGTCAGTTCGTCACTATTATTACAGTACAACGTATCACGGAGAAGAAGAGTCTAGTTTTGTTTCTCAGTTCCGTAGATCGCGAATTTTGATGTTTCCAAGAAGGTTTCATTCTTGTAATCTGGATCCAAGGAGCTCTGAGTGATACTTGGACATATGTGTGGTTTGTATAAGACAATTTAATTCGGCTTGGCTTATTAAGTTTACTTGTCTTAATTTAGTAGTGCATACCCTACCTCACGATCCGTATAATCAGTAACAATTTGCCTGTCATCCAGATCTATCTTCTCATCATCCACCCGTGTCCATATGACTGGCTTGTAAGGTGCAGTAACAAGTAACGCCTGAATGTGTGGTTATCACTACCACAGCTGTTGGTATGTTTCGGTATTGTACACGGCATTTGTTATTAGATGCAGCATGTGTCCGCGAAGGCCACACGAAGAAAACTGGTGACGTAAGGTACGGTCTTCCCATCACCTCCAAAGCAAATGTACAGCATATAGCACAGCATATCAGTTTCCATTAAGACTGACCCTGTGATTAACAGCACGCCGTTCAACAGTGGATATATGCAGTCCATTTTGTGTCCAGATCACCGATTCTGCGTACAGAACATATTTTTAAATCTTCCTGATCATAAACATTGATCATTTTTTAGAGTTGAGAGTAATTTCACCACAAACAGGAAACAGAGTAACCCTTTCCAATAGAACGGCGTGACATATTAAAGCAAAACGCAGTGACCAATGAAATATACACAGAAAATCCACATACGACTAAAAATATTCTTCATTAGCTTCACATCAAAACTAATTCAGCAATTTATCTCAGTATTTAACCAACTTGATGCGCAAAATTTGTCTCACAATAAGTTTTATTTCATGCCTCTACATGTTTCGAGCACATGTGCTCATCATCAGGAGGTCAAAATTGTATTACACAGGCTCTGGTATCATCACATCTATAGGTGGCCGTCTCGTGCACGGGTTGAGAGAGAACATGTGCTCGAAACATGTAGAGGCATGAAATAAAACTTATTGTGAGACAAATTTTGTGCATCAAGTTGGATAAATACTGAGATAAATGTACTGAGATGCACGGTCAGCAAAACGTCAAATTATTCAGCAATATTAAAACAGGCGTGTAAGTTTAGAAGCCTCCGTCACACTAAGGAGGGCGCTATTATGTGCAGGGCCGCCAACCGTGGCTGCGCAATTCCAATATACTGCTTAGAAATTAGTTATAATTATAAATATAAACATAATGTAGTCAAATACAGCTCAATTAATGATTTTATTAAGGTGTATTTCTTACATTGTTTCGTTCAGCGACATGTTTCGGCTCTAGTTATGAGCCATCTTCAGGTTGATTACTTTTCTTAGTAAGGTAAAATATACAATTAGCATTGCTATTGTTTTTGTTACCTACGAGATCTCGTATAAGATATAAAAATTTTAACATTGATTCCATTGTATAGCAGTAATACAATTAATTTAGTGGAAGTAAATTGTATAGAATATTATAAAATTACGGGGTATTGTAATCATGGAATGTGGTGTGGGTACTAAAAATTATTCTTTTTAACTGGATTCTTCATTGATGCAGAGGTTTTTTGTGACAGTGTAACATAGGTCTATGGAAGTTATCAGAAGTTTGTTGACCTTCTGTGACAGCACGTTTTGGTCGTTGGTAATTGATGTTATTTAATGGAGGATAACTGTATTAAGACGTTGTTTATTAATTAATGTAGAATGTTTCTCTTAGAAATATGGTGGGTGGACGTCTTCAAATAGATGGTATGTTTGTTTATGTTGCATATTTTGAAGTATTTGTTGACTGATGTATGTTTACGTTTGTGCCGAAGAAAATAATTTCTTAAATTGTTGTAGTATTATTTACTTTGTGAGTGGAGATCGTTGAATATACGTGCGTCTATTCCTTGTGGCATACCACTATGAGGACACTTCAGATACTCGTGCACAGACAAAAAAGAATCCGTCTTGCGGAGAAAGATGCCTGGACGACAGTCGCGTGGTTTTTCATATATTCATATACTGTACTTTTTGTTTTCAGTGGTCGTACGGAATTTATATCTTTCCTTGAAGTTAAATCTGTTGTGTGAGTTTTCTTCAATTTATACATAGATCATCTTTATTTTACCTCAAGGCGTATTTTAAAATAAATGTCAGGTCCTTTGGAATACATTGTGTACATTATCCTATTGGACGGTACGTTGAAATTGAGAAATCATCGTGAAATAAACGAAGCAATAACAATAACCCGCTTATTAATCGGTGTACTGTACAACTTATGAAGTTGAGAAATATCGTTAAATAAATAAAGAAAAATATACCCGCTATTCTGTTTGAAGTCGAGATTTCTTTCTTGAATAGGTCAAATATCCAGTTCACTCTTCTTTCTGGTCTAGAGTACATAACTTTGAGAAAGCGTTGTTAGATAAACTGAAAGAATAGACAGTGTCAACTAAGTCTGCCAAGCAAGCAGCCAAACAGGTTGGGTGAATGAACAGGCTTTGATCAGGGCTTATGAAACGGACCGGAGGCACTCTTCTACCTACCATCTTACGTTCGGTCAACATATCTGTTTGCCGTTGAAGTTTGGGTTTTGTACTTCAATGAATAGATTCGTTGTGTGCAGTGATAACGCTGACAAAAAGGTAGCATTACGACGAAGGGCCCGTCACGCTTGGCACCAGGGTTTTGTGTCGTCACTCCAATGCCCACAAGTTCTCATCCAGCAAACAGAACATGACTACGATAAAAATTTATATATATATATATATATAGCAATCAACCCCAAGTGCTTAAAATGTGATAGTCTACAACATATTTGAGGCGTCAGCTAGGTTAGTTCTCACAACTCGATTTTTTTATTTTTCGTATTTATTTCCCTGATATTTGATCATACTAACCCTTTAAAGACGAAGCGCAGACCGCTTTACTTACAAGGCCCAGTCCGTACCGCGTTGTAACCACTTTTCATCTCGGTTATAAAAACCAATCTGTTTATGATGTAAGTGGCGCAAGTCGCTGTTTGTTCTGAGATAGATACAAAACACATAAATGCAGTGTGGGCAGAACATACAATTCTTGAATGTTAAACCTGTTTGTGCATCACGTAACAAGTAAGCTTTAAAAGGTTAATATAGAGATACGTTTTGAAGTGCAAGAAAGTGTGGATTGCAAGGGTTGGAGGGAGGGAGGGATTATGTGGATCTAAGATACATGAAAACGGGTGTGGGATAAAGAAAATTACTTAATTACACTCTCTACTGTTTATGTTCTACGTCTATCCTTATTCGATTGATAAAATTAAATAACCAGAGGTCATAACAAGACACGTACAGTGCCACGCATGAATGACACAAGAAATTACAGTAAATCCGTGTCCACCTGGAGACAGACATAGAGCTAATTTCCGATATATTGTGGATTTTGTATAGGAGAACTGGGGTGATGGGCACAGTCTAAGAATAAGAAACTTGATCGTCGTGACGCATCGCCGTCAAGCAGCTTTGAAATTAGCAAGTAATTCTAACCTTTCCTGATCTCGTACGGAAGGAACATGGCCGATTTTAAGGAGTTACATGGCGAGATGTGGTGTTACCTAAATATTTGGGAATTATTTAGATCTCTTCAGTGATAGCTTTGCTACTCAGAAATTGCCCTATACCAAAGAGCGTTACGCAGTAGCGCCAGATATGCAGTCTTTGTTTCCCCAAGCTGGAATTGAATCATTTGTGAATTACTGAAATTCCAAACGACAGTGTTAATACAGGACTGACTGTTACTAAAATCTCAGAACAATCACACATACTCGCAAATTAGCACACACGCACGGAATGTAGGTGTGTTGTGGACTTTATGGACAGGATATTCGATTTTTTGGTCACTTCATTAGCTCGTGGGTGAGAGGGTGGGTGAGTGGCTGCGCGACAAGGCACTGAGCGTGACTACGCTATCCCGCATAGCACGTAACAAGCGAATGAGGCCTAATCACAAAGCCAGTAATAATTACCTCGACAGTTGTGGAATTGTGCTGTGCTGTCACCCCACAATGCCTCTTACTCCTACCGCTGGGCAGTTTTAGACACTAGTATCACAAACGCAAATACATATGACCTGGGCGTGTGTGCTTCTGCGATATGGTTTCCACCCAGGCAAATGCTAGGGCTGCCCAACAGGAGTTTCGCTTGATCCATTAAGTACAGCTCGAACCATATCAATGTGCCGCAGTACGCGTGTGAGAATGTTGAAGTGAGAGGGAGGGGTCAGGGGACGACATTCACTACTAATCTTAAAAAATCGGTAACACAAATAATACACCAGACAACATCACTGAAAGCTAGGAACAGTATGCTAGTATATGACGTACTGTAGCGGGAACCCTGCTGTATGCAAACGTCGAAAGACATAGATGCTGCACGTGTAGTGCGGTACACAGCGTTGCGTCCCAAGGTGTGGAGATGAATGGTAAAGATAGCCGCAGAACTGAGTCTCGAACTATACTTGTACCACATAGCGCGTATCTTTTCCTCTTAATGGCAATATTATCGAAAGGTATTAATGCAAAACACAACGTGCTCAGAGCTTCTCTGGCGTTAACAAGGACGCTATGTGGGCGGTAGGTGACTGCTTTCCTACAGAATAATTACGCTCCGTCGATATGGCAGACGGAGTTGGAATTTTCAAGCATTTTAACTGCTAAGTAATGTGGGGAGCACTATGACTATGCAGCAGATGTGGTCGAATAGTGGGAAAAGTGTAGTCGCAAAGAACTTTAAGTGGTACAGGGTCTACTGCAGATGATCCGAGTGAGCACTTTTACAACACATGGACAATACAAGGACATTACTGGCATCACACATGAAGCCTACTTCTTTATTCACATATTTATAGTCGTACAGTTATAGTTTCTTTTATTTTCAAAATCTTATTGTGTAAGTACGTTCACAGATTCGGTCTGTGTTAAATTTGTCGAATTTAATCTGATAAACCTGTCGTGTCGCCATATTTTATAACCGCTGACGTCCAAACAAATCCTGTACTAGTCTCGATACAAAATTTCTCATGACTGACTCTGAGGGTTCATTACTTACTGCCGCACAACCGATGGTTCAAGAAATGTCCGCATCACCTATCATATTGTTTTACAGCCTTAAAAAGAGGAGAGAAAGAGATGGAAATTAATATTGCGTATTTTTCGAAGTTGTGTTAAAGTACGTCATTTTAGGATTCCAGATTGTGTCCTAGTTTCACCCCACCACAAGTTCGCTCTTCATCCATGCTGTTATTAGTGATTATAAAATGGACATTCGGGTTCTGATTGGCAGCTGATGGTACCAATGCAGTGACAGATTTCGTAAAACTCGATTCATTGGTTCAAAGCCTGGTATGGAGGGAGGGGGGACACACGGACTGCATAGTGATCTCATAAGCATCCGTTTTTCCTTAAGAAAGATCAATACATTAAAAAAAAACTCGTAACTAAGCACACGTAATTGGTAGGACAAATACTGGCTTTGCATTTTCTTCGGTTCACTTGTAATTATTTTAATAGGTTAAACAGAGTACTAATTTACGCATACCTGTATAGCTTAACAGTGGCCGTAAGTCATCGCATAATGCCTTCTGCGCACAGGAACAAAGCACTTCAGCAAACACTTTCCAGGTCTCTCACATCTATTACGCAGCCATGAGGCCTCCTAAGATCTCGGCTGTTGAACCCGAAGCTTCAACACCGTCATTTGGACACAGTGCTCATCCGGTTCCTTCCACCTCCCATCCTCACAACCTGTCTTCCAATCTCGCTTCCATTCATGTTGTTTCAAGTTTTTTCAAGAGGTTCGCCCCCCCCCCCCTTAGAGTTGTTTATACATTCTTTGTCACTGTCAGTCTAGCTGCATGACCAGACTATGATTGCAATGTGCCTAATTTCATTATCCTAGAAAAACTAACTCGACGAAGGAAAGCCTTCGTTGAGGAGCTAACAGTCCCCCAACTAGACGAGAATTGCGCTCTTCTGGGATATTACGCAGCGAATAGTGGTAATTCCTTACCGACTGAAATAGAATCACAACAGCCGCAGTATGAAACCAAGGGATAGGAACAGTAACAACACTACTCGTCCTGTACGTACTATGAACACGAGTCATAGTAGTCAACATCACTAACGTCTCAAAAGGGACCCTTCGACACCAAATTAATGAATAAACCCACACGAAACAGACACTCCCTAATCAAAATTGCACACAGCGCCTTAGTAGACCTACCAACACCATCAACAGTGAGAGGGTGATGAAAATTTTGGTAACTACTAGGAATCTGCCTAATCATGCAAATCCTAAGCGGACTTTTACTAGCTGTACTCTATTGCCCAAACATGAACACGACATTTCACAGAGTTAGACACATTTGTCGACATGTAAATTAATGGATGGTTACTTCGAATACTACACGTAAACGGAGCCTCATTATTCTGCATATGTAGTTTACACATTGGACCAAATCTTTACTACAGATCGTACAAACTTGTACGCACATGATCATTAGGAAAAGTCATTCTATTTCTAACCTTAACAACAGCATTCATAGGATATGTCCTACTATTGGGAAAAATATCATTTTGAAGAGCAACCGTAATTACAAACTTACTATCAGCTATTCCATATATAGGAAAAGACATGGTTCATTGAGTATGAGGAGGATTCGCATTGACCCGTGAAGATGGGACCGATAGGTTTTCCCGAGAAGTCGGTAAGGAATTACCACTACTCGCTGCGTAATATCACAGACGAACGCAGTTCTCATCTTCTTCGCGGCGGAAGCGTGAAATCACTCATAGTCTCTTAACTAGCCAAGAAATTCTCTGTATTCCTATGGAAAAAAGGACTCTTGATGACCATGTTCTAAAGAGCTGGCTATTTGAGCCTGTTGATTATTTATAACACAGTCTGTTTTCACGGTGTTGGGATTGAAGCCCGACCACGAACTTCGTGCTGCAGGACCACCCTTCTTGGCTGTCCGCGACTGATAATTTTATATCTTTCTGTAGCTACTCTCCGTATTTGGAGATCGTCTGCTGCGAATGTTTCCTTTTGTGTTGACAAGATACCGCTTTCACCTGAAGCGTAATAATGCTAAGCAACATACACAAACCACGGCGCTTCTCGTTAAGTAAAACCTGTTACAACTCTTGAGCCATTTATTTTCAAAAACTCGTAAAATACGCCGTTAATAAAGATACAGGTGTGTGCACTTCTAAGGTCAGAACCAGATGGAGTAAACAGTCATCTCTTCACACCCCCCCCCACCCCCACACCACCTCATCCCCTAGGAAGGAACCCCTAGTACCCGTTGGGAAAGAGGCAGGGACCAGTCTAGGTGAGGTGATGAGAAAATAAAACCCTGGTTTTGCCGGGGAGCAAAATGTAGTGATACCTCTTGCAGGACTGCGAAGTAACAGGAATGTACATAAACTGTTCTTAATTTTATCATTGTCTTTTCTTAATGCTGTTAAAACAAATTATTACGTATAGTTATAGGCCTAGTGTAACATTGTTACTGGTTCTTCATTCCGAGTTGCATTCACACATGCTTTACACATTTTGAGCACTATTAAACACGGATGACACACACGCACGCACGCACACACACACACACACACATATATATATATATATATATATATAATTTGTAAACTTCATTGAGTCTGTGGTTTATTTTAAGAAATACGGGCAGGGGCGGGCATTTTAGGTTGTGTCTGTGGTTTTGTAGATGTACTCACAAGTTACCATAATGACTACCACTTACGTACAGACGAAAGTACATACCTCAGTCGTCTTAATTATTATGTAATTACAGCTCAGACAGTGACAAATTCGCACCACAATTACAGTGTAATGAACTAATTCAGTATACTGCTGGTCAGCCCTGAAGTACCTTGTATGATGTATGTCGGACGTCCAGACAGTGAGGTGTGGATGTAATGTGCTGGCACCAGGGCGTTCCTGCAGAACGCAATGTGAGTGTGGCCTCCACGAACGAATGATGTAAAGTTTCTGCTGTTGCACTGTTCTAATGCGGGTATCCATACGGAACTAGCGCCCATACATTACCGGGGCATAACGTGAGAGGCTTTACCCCTTTTAAGAGTAAGATTAACATGAATTATATTTAAAGAATGAGTTCATACTGCGCAGTGAACACACCCCATCTCGGTTATAAAAACCATTCATTTAATTCTGTGTAGGGACAGAGTTAGTTGTGTGATATAAGGCCCATAGAAACGAAAGAAGTACACCGCGCGTGCAGAATGTATAATTTTTGAATGCTAAACCTGGTGGTACTGGAAGTAACCACCACTAGGTCTTAGAGAGAAGAGAAGCAAATTCAGTGACACTGACGGTGTTCACTAGTGCGAAAAACATATGTACCTATAAATATTTTCGGATTTCTTCAAACCACTGACATAATCCAATATTCTTTGCCAGTCATTACTTCAGATGTGTACTGCCCTTAAAATATTTATTAAAAATGACCGATGCGTGAAATTAGTTAAGACTGGATGATGAAAACACCGTATTTGCGCGACATTTTCATTACTTTTGCAGTTTTATTCGAAAAACAGGCAAAATGTGGGATTTGAAGTTTTTACAGCGGTAAAGATGTAAACTGCGGTCGTCTGGGTTATGACACCGTGTAGTCTGTTAGAAGACAGCAGATTGCGTCCACAAAATTGGCCTCCACATACCAGACTGCACGGTGTCATAACCCACACGACCACAATCTAAAGCAGTAAGTAATTCAAGTACGCGTGATATATGCAGGCCTCTGTCATATACCAGCTGGTCTGTTGACATACAGTGAGGTAATCTGTGCAGGCCTATGTCATATATCAGGTGTTGTGTGGACATACAGTGAAGTAATCAACGCAGGCCTTTGTCATATGCCAGCTGTTCTGTGGACATACAGTGAGGTAATATATGCAGGCCTGCGCCATACACCAGCTGTTCTGTGGACATTCACTGAAGTAATCAGTGCAGGTCTCTGTCGTATACCAGCTGTTCTGTGGACGTACAGCGAGAGCTTGCGGACAGTAATTTTATATTGTAGTTCTGTTTGTGCCAAAGTTAAAGTAAATTCATCAGACAGTAAAAAAGGACGCATTACCTTACTAACGCAAACTGCTTACGGAGATACCTGCACCAGAGAGAGGATTTCATTCTGTGGGATATAACGCTACGCCAGTGGGTAGTCGGATCCCGACGTTTCGAGAAGCGTAGTGCTTTCATCTTGAAGGGTCTATAGGTTCTGGAAGAGGTTTTCTTAAGACCTGTCTGTCCTTGTAGACAAAGTATCGTCATATTCCTGAAGAACGGAGCCGCTGGGAAAACTTCAGAGAATTCCCCTGTGCAACATATAATTCCGAACAATCTTGTGTTTTATGAAAACGACTTTACAGGCACAGGTAAACCTAGTCGATGTTGCAGTTGATTATTGATTTTGGGATTTAACAGTGAAATAATGTGTACTGATTCAGAACGTACCTGATGGAGGTGATACCCTTATACCTACACACATACACACACACACGTCTATTTTCATGGAACAGAATTTTTTTTGATAAGCTAATAGTTCTTTAGCTAGTAAACCCGAAATGATCATTATCGTGGTCACAACAGCCCGCCACTTATCCCTACACGGAGCAATATAAATCCAGTCCACGCCCTCCCGACCGATTTCTTTAAGACGCATTTTAATATTATACTCCTATCTACGCTTATGCCTTTCAAGTGACCCTTTCCTTCAGGTATCTCATCCAAACCGTTGTATGGCCCTCTCTTTTATCCCCTATGCTTGTCACATTCCTCGTCCATCACATTCTTCCTGATTTTTCACGCGAATAATATTTTGTGAGCAGTACACATTATAAAGTGCTGGGGTCCTTACAGGGAGGGACAAATAAGTACGTTAGACAGGGTGCAAAAGAAAGCGGCCAAATTTACACATCATACGAACAGTCCGAACTGGGAAACTTTGGCGTCGCGTAGAAAGTTATTACGCATATGTGCCCTCTTCAAAGCTTACTCTCGGGAACGCGCGTGGAAGGCTATTGGTGACAGATTACAATGGCCACACTATCTGAGCAGGGTAGATCATGAAAGGAAAATCAGGAGTAGGAGGCAAAGGACGGATTTAGAGAAATATTCTTTTGTAAATAGGACCATCCAACACTGGAACCAGTTACCGGCAGAGGTGTTAAGAACTCTCCCCTGCAAACCAATCACTTTTTAAAAGAGGGTAAGGAAAGTGATAATTGAGTTGAATTAAAAGGAAGTAATGCTGGAAATCATCGAAAAGTGTAGAGAAGCGAAGCCTAGTGAAGTGAAAAGTCATCTAATATGAAGTGTAACGAAGTGAAATAAAGTGAAGTGAAGTGAACGAAGTGAAGTGGAATGAGGTAAAGTGAAGTGCAGTATAGGGAAGGGGGGTGGGAAACGATTCTTTATGGAAAAGGTTTATAGGAGTAGTAAGTGATGAGAAGTGAAGGACTGTGGTGAAAGCGTGATTTAATGATTGAGGGGGGGGGCTAAACAATTACAAGGAATTTCACACAGTACTCTCTTATACTTGGATGTTTTTACCTTTTGTACATGTATTCTAATTTGCCTCGTGTGTATTGTTGCTAGTTTTAAGTTGTCTTGTATGTAATTGTTGTTGGTTGGCCATGTGTATTGTTGTAGTTGTCTTGTGTGTATTGTTGTCATCTTATGTGTATTTGTTGTACTATGTG
>Ga0123352_10005766_pt1 | contig 18767 bp, 10 predicted proteins | sample TergutLab28metaG_FD_89700 | JGI IMG/M metagenome (GOLD analysis project Ga0123352, IMG submission 89700) | Labiotermes labralis P1 segment gut microbial communities from Petit-Saut dam, French Guiana - Lab288 P1 | ecosystem: Host-associated > Arthropoda: Insects > Digestive system > Gut ... | reverse complement strand
GCATCGATATTCTTCACTGCTGCAATGATCCGTGCCTTTATGTCAGCGAGGTCACGTGGCAATGGTGGGACGAATACTTTGCACGAAATGCACGTTGCACAGTAACCACAGACTTACTTCTTACCTTCGGGTTCCGTGAAATGCGGGGAATTTCTTGAATAGCTGCAAACCAGTTAGCTGCACAAGAAGGACTCTGCACCATGGAGTAAGTAATATTAATTTCACACCACTTGTTTGTGCATATGTTGGTATAATAATGAACATTAATTAAACATGTGTTAATCCGTACACCAGAAATCCCACACTGACTGTGAGAATAATCATAAGTATGTCCCTAAAGTGGGCCGGTAGCTCAGTCGGTATAGCGACTGACTACGGGCTGGACGGTCTGGGATCGAATTCCGGTGGCGACGAGATTTTCCGTCCGTAAAGACCGGTCCTGGGGCCCACCCAGCCTCCTGTACAATGGGTACCGGGTCTTTCCCGGGGGTAAAGTGCGGCCGGGGTGTGCTGCTGACCACTCACCCCCTTCTAGTACCGCAGTCATGGAAGAGTAGAGCTATACCTCTACCCACCCTCTGGGCCACACCAGGCCTGTAACGGGATCACTTTACCTGTTATTAATGAAAAATGGGAAAACATTATAACAATAATCAAGGAAACCAAACAGCAGCTTATAGAAAAGGATGAAGGCACAGAAACATTTAAAAATAAATGGTATGATGAGGAATGCAAATTTGCAATAGAAGAAATGAAGAAAGCGAGAGAAAAGTGGTTGATAAAAGGAAGGCAGGAGAAGGAAGAGCAGGATTATCACCATGAAAGAAAAGAAGCCCACAAAATAATTACGAATAAGAAAAAGACATACATGAAAAATGTAAAAGAATCAACAGAAGAAGATCAAAAGCATAATAGCACAAGGAAAATGTATAAAATAGTAAATCAATTTAAGAAAGGATACCAACATACATTTAGCATAATTAGGGACAAAAAATGGAGAACTGGCAATGAATACAAGGTAGAAAGCAGAAATATGGAAAGAATATTTTGACAAATTACTGAACACAGAAAAACCAAGGGAATTAATTAAAGAAGGAAATATGGAAATTAGCAAACTTGAAAATGAAGTAAAAGAACTCAATATAGAAGAAGTAAAAAAGGATAAGAAACTTAAAAAATAACAAGGCGGCTGGAACTAATGGAATACATCCAGAATTAACAAGACATGGAGGAAAGAAACTACTGAATAGAATGTGTGAACTAGTAAGACAAATCTGGGAGGAGGAAAGGATACCTGAAGAATGGAAAGAAACAATAATAGTTCCTATACACAAGAGAGGAGACAGAGATAGGTGTGAGAATTACAGGGGAATACTCGTAGCACTGGGAAATGCAGCTTACAAAATTTTGTCAAATATAATATTGGGAAAAATTAAACCATATATTGAAAAAGTTATGGGGGACTATCAGAATGGATTTAGAGATGGAAGATCTGTAATTGACAATATATTTGCATTTAAATTAATAAAGGAGAAAGTATGGGAGTATAATCAGAATGTACAGTATTTATTTATTGATTTTCAAAAGGCATATAAAGGTATACATTATGGAAATGTATGAAAGAATTTAAAATTCCTACTAAATTAATAAATACGTGTAAAGCATGTGTAAAAGAGACAAGAATTGCAGTTAGAATGGAAGGAACATTGTAATCATTTTTTGAAAATAAAACAGGCCTGAAATAGGGTGAGCCTTTATCACCAATATTATTTAATTTGGCATTACAAAAAGTGATACAAAGTATAAAAACAGTTCATAGTGGTACAAAGATTGGTAAAGAGCAATTGAATATATTAGCGCACGCAGGTGACATTGCATTAATTGGGAAAAAATGAAACAGAAATAAGAAAACTTTTTGTAGAAGTGGAAAACATTGCCAGAAAGTTTGGACTACAGATAAACCAAGAAAATACAAAATATATGATAGTGGAGAGGAAAAACAGTTTGAAGAAAAATAAAATAGGACATTTGAAAATAAAAAATTTGAAATTTGGAAGAGTGGAAAACTTTAAATATTTAGCAGTTATACTTAATGAAGATAACAATAACCAAATAGACTTGCAAGAAAGAATAAAAAATGCTAACAAAACAAATTTTATGCTATAAAATTTTTTTAAAAATAAAAACATATCAAAGAAACTAGAATTAAAACTAAAGAACACAATAATAGACAAAACGTTAACAGATGCATCAGAAACTTGGACAGTAACAAAGAAAAATAGAAAGCAATTGAACATTTTTGAAAGGAAAGTGTATAGAAGAATTTTAGGACCAGTATATGACAATAAAAAAGAAATTTGGAGGATATTAATCAATAAAGAAATTCATGCAAGAGTTAAAGAACCTACTATAGTAGAGACAATAAGGTTAGATTACGTTGGTTTGGAAGAAAACAGAATTCCCAAAAAAGTATTATATATGAATCTGGGAACAACAAGACTGAGAGGTAGACCAAGAAACAGATGGCAAGATGAGGTGAGGGAGGATGGAAGAATAGTTGGTGGAGAAGAGTGGCGTGAAAAAGTACATAATAGAGAGGAATGGAAGAAGCTCCTGAGAACAGGAAGGAATCGTCGCATTCTGCACATGCCAATGGAATGAATGAATGAATGAACCAAACACAAAAATCTTCCCCTTTTTTGTTACAATGACAAAATATATCCTAAACATAATAAACTATACATAATTATTCAACAATGGAACAAAAATCCCAATTTCAAAACTCTATCACTAATACGTGATTCACTTCCCTCACTGTTCTGATTCACCACAACATCCTCCTGGGAAAAAGCACGAGTCACAGGGAAAGACTCCTGAATGACACATCACTAAAGAGAAGGAAAAAAGGTAAGTGAAGTACTACATGGACATTTCCATCACAGAGCAAATGCTCTCTGCAGCAGGGTTGTGTTAATCCAGACTATATATTTTGTGAAGATGAAGAGTCTAAGTTTGAAGAGTCGGCATGCTTCATCAGGAAGCATTGCACAGAGAATACAGGGATCTAACACACACGCACACAGGCACACACACGCATGCACACACACATGTAGTATCCACAGAATGCCAAAATTATGTCAAAAACCTCAAACAAAAGAATGATGAACATCCCAGATGATGGTCATTTTTGCTGCAGAAAAAATGTACGTACATGAATAAGCAGTACCTCTACATCAGTACTCTTCACCACAGCTTGTACCACTTGCTTCATTGATAAACATAAAGACATCTATTTATAAATGGTATTGCTGTTACTTCATGTATAATATTAAACATGAAGCAGCATAATCCTTACACTCAACCCAACCCAAAGGGCAAAGAAAGAGATCTCACATATTTAAAACATTTAACCAAACAATTTCTGATAAATTAAAATTGAACTGGTGTATTAAAGAAAATATATACCCTTTGTAAAAAAGTGTGGAAAGAATTTAGGATAGAGAATGGAAGAGCTACTATGGACAGCTGGAGACATTCTCCAGCTTCACAAATTATTCACAACTGGCACAAATTGTGAGACATCATTCTAAACAATCACAGCTGAACAACCTTGCAACACACCTTTCCAACTGTCATAACCAACAGGATGTTGAACCACATAATGTAATACCTGTAAGTTATCTTAACGGTATTCACATCTGTGCATTAATAAACAATTTAAAAGATAATACCAACAAATGCACAGGTATTAAAAGTACGCTTTCACTTGAAACCCACTACTACTCCGACATGTTTCAATCTTCTTCACAAGTTGATCTGAAAAGGACTGAAAAAAGCAGGAGTATAAGTGGGTTACATGTGAAAGTATACTTTTAATATTTGTGCATTTGTTGGTATTATTTATTAACCTGTAAGTTACTTTAAATACCATAAGATGTCAGCTCTAACTGTAGTCTGACACCTAACTACTATATCACAAAAACAGAACAGAATTTCATTCCACAAATCCTCATGGGACTACACTAAGGATGTAGAACTTGTTAGGACCCAAATAAATATCAGTTTCAAATACAAATGTAAATGAATAATGAATACCTCTTCGCACCATAACAATACTCATCTCAAACACAGAATAAAACCATATTAAATATCTACATACAGTCTTTATTGTTGCACCATGCATTTCGTAGAGTCATTTAATTAGCACACCAACTAATGCACATAGAGTGTTACAGCCAAGGGCAAACTTCTTCTCTTCCATGTTTTTAAGACAATTTAGGCTTTCCCTTTGAGAAAAATTGTTCTAAAGAGCAGGACTAAAATAATATATAATCTTCAAGTGCTACCTTAAATACTTTTATATGGTGATTTTAGACTTTTAATGGTTCTTAGCATGCTACCAAGTAACATGATTCCTGTATAATAAATTCCTCTCTGATGCTTATGTTACTGCTTGGCACATGTAGGTCACATTAATGTTTGTGCTCATTTCATGTCTGTCTTAACTACTCTTGACATTTTTCCACACTGTCTATAACAAGTATTAATAATAAAAGTAAAAAATCTCTGCAATGTGGAAGAATATTAAACTTCCTAAATATTTGCCACAGGAGATGGTACTATTAGTGAATGATATTATTCTAATAATTTCCTTCTGAATGTAAAATACCATCCTGGCACACAACAAATTTCCCCAGATTATTCTTCAATGTAATAACGTTTCTAAAAAGTTGGTTGACCCAATGCATAACCACCTGAGGCACCTGCTGCCCCTATACAGTTTCACTGAATTTAGTCGGCATGAAAGCTTTAGATTTTACAACAAAATTAACAACCTTTAGATTTTCAATTTGCATCACTGCCCTCACAGCATGGCATGCAGAACTTGGTTTATTTACTTACTCCATAGAGCAGAGTCCTTCTTGGTTCTCAGCTAGTCAAGAAATTCCCCACATTTTATGGAACATGAAGATTCATTACTGCATTCACAAGAGCCTGCCACCTGTCCCTATCCTGAGACAGATCAATCCAGTCTATCCCCCCCCCCCCTCCATCACACTACCTGAAGATCTCAAATATTTGAATTTTTTCCCGCATTCTAATCTCGAGACATGACCATGTACTTAGTTTATCAGCATTTACTGCTAGTCCAGTATCCTTAATAGCAACAAATAAAGCTTCTGTGTTTTTCTTTATACTAGGTATCCTTCTGCCCAATATATTAACATCAACATAAACTAGAATCTGATGTGTACTATCTAATTTCAAGGCATCCTAGTTTACCTGAACCCTCCTAATGGCATACTCTAAAGCAAAGCTGAAAAGCAATGGTGATAAAGCATTGCCATGTTTCAAACGAATGTTAGTAGGAAACACGTCACACAAAAGTTTGCCTATATGGAGTCAGCTACAAGTTTCATCCAGACACATTTTTATTAGCCTTACCAGGTTTCATGGGGGAACCATACTCAGTGAGAATATTATATAAGAACTCCTTCCTAACTAAATCATAGGCTTTCTTGCAGTCTATAAATAGCTGATGCACTGCTTCATTGTATTCCCATTTTTTTTTAAGTATTTGACGAATGCAGAATATATGACCAATAGGTGGCCTGTTGCACCAATATCCACACTGATTTTCCCCAATAATTTCCTCTGCATATCAAGTTAACCCTAACAGCAGGATGTTGGATAAAATCTGCATGTAGTTGACAAAAGTGATATGCCTCTATAATTACTACAAACTGTTTTATCACTCGTCTTATAAACAGGTACAATGATCGACTTCTTCCACTCCTCAGGAAATTCCTCCTTATTCCAAACAGAGTTTATGCATCCCAAAGTGAAATGTACTACCCCTTGCTTTAAACAATTCTGCTGAAATTTGATCAATACCTTGTGTTTTGTGTCTTTTTAGCTCCATCTCAACCTTAAAGAGACTAGGCTCACGAACTAGTGGCTCTGCTGTATGTATTTCTGTCTGCCTATCAACGTTAGCCCCAGTGGGATAATAAATTCAGTGTTTTTCATTTGAAATTTAGAGTAAATTTGTAGACCAAAAAATTTAAATACTCCTATCTCTTAATTTGTTTTACATCCATATCCTACATTTCGAGCAACCCAAGTATTGTTATTAGTACAAAATGTCATGACATTTGTTTCATAAAAATTTAATGTAATTTATTTTCTTAGCACCACTTGCTCAAGTTACTCAATAAATCATGTGTGTGATTTTTCTAATGGCAAAATTCTGGGTGTGAAATATTAATGTAAGTTTTTATGGTATTCAATTACGCGAATTAAATCACAATGTATAATGACCAACAAAATGCGCAATATTGGAATATACATAGGGTACATGTTTTGATAATTTGTGGTTGGGGACAAATCATTGAAAAATATGACAAAGAACACAGAAGCAAGTAATGAATGAGTCCAACGTTACACCTAATTTTACAAGCACACAACGTGTCAAACGCATATGGATAATAACTGCATCTCAAAACGTCACATACACATGCTAACTTGCGATCCCCAAAACAACACGCTTCAAGCAAAGCTAAAACGCTTTCAAACATTAGGTTCCAAAACACTAAATGTCACAAATTAAAGGTTTCAGGCCACAACCAGACGTGAACAATACGTAGGGAGCAGTCGCAATAGGTCCAATCCCTGTTAGTTTGCCACATCATTCCAACACATCATTTACCGTTTATAAGTGCTTTCCAATACTTACAATTAAATAAAATGCGCTTCCCAGCTGTTGTCCATAATCTCAAAAATGATTAAATGCTTCATTCACTAAAATTTAACACTAAACTAACGATTTATAATTAGGGTGTGACCGAATTCCACACCTGAGCACATCCTACACGTCAACTTATCAAATGCCGACACGCCATCTTTGACTACTTTACCATTGCGCTATCTGTGAGTGGAAATTTGAAATGGTACGAATACGTACGCAACTTTCACGGTTGCAATATGCGTCGGTGTACAGTACGGAGCTGCAGACGCAGTGCGATGGAAAGAAGGGCAGTAATGTGGCTGATGTAGGACATGGACACGCAGTGTCTGTGTGCCTTTTGAGTAGCACGAGATAGAGCACCACACAGCCCGAAGACCTAACGCATATGGAGATGAGATCATGAAGTATCGACGGAAACTCTACGGAGCTGCTACGATAATATGGGCACACAGGCGATGTGGGCCACCACATTCCTACGCGAATGCTGCACACAAAGCATCCCACAAATCACTCCCCTTAGCAGAGTAGCTGTTGAGGTAGAATTATCGCACACGAAGCCTGCATCCGCCTTGTTGCCTGTGTTGTTCATCTTACCTTAATCTCATAGTAGAATCTCGAAGTGCTAAGGTCTAGTTTTTAAGCAGGCCTCGCACCTTTTAAAAATACTTCTGGACACACAGCGGGGCTCTTTTTTCATATATTGGCAATTACCTTAAGTTCCTCCCTTACAATATCTCTTCTTCAGTTAACTTCCCGCATTAATTAAGTGAATGGATTAATTTAACAGAAGCATATGGTCGAAATCTGTTTCTTCGCAAAATATTGGCCTTATAATTGCGCGCATTCATTGTATTTTAAGGTCATGGATAGGAAATTGTATGAATGTGTAGTGATTTTCACAACACTAACACCTGTTATTTTGTATGCTTACGGTCTTACTGTAAACCACCATTCAACCAAGAAATATACTAGTTTCCGTGTTGTAATATGTCCAGCATTGAACCTGTAATTCTGCATTTTTCTTCTCCTATGTGTTTTGTGATATTATAATTTAAAGCTTTAATGGTGACTAAATTCAGTAATATGTTCTTGAGCTAGCAGTCATGTCAGGTGGTTGAATGGTGATAATGAGAACAGAGACGGTCTTTAAAACGCTGGTTTATTCGCCATTCATTCATACATACATACACACACACACACACACACACACATATATATATATATATATATATATATGTCACAGATGTCTGTTTCTATCCTACTTTACTAAAAAAGCTTTCTCAACTGCATGCATGCATGCACAGGTATATATTCAGAGCATTTACCTCAAGGAACATATGATGGCCAGCTACCTGGGTGAGAATCAAACCCAGACCCCCCAGATATGCCGTAGGAATTGCAATGTTTGAGTATCGCTTAGCTTTGTCTATCACTCATTCTAGTTTGGACAACAAAAAATTAGACATGGCAGAATTTCTTGTTTTATATATGTTTACCATACTGTGGCTTCACTTTCTTTATGTGAAGATGCAGTTTTTTTTTTTTTTTTAAAGAATAGATGATGCCTTTTGACCCAAGGTCGCCAGTTGAGTTTAACCACCTTCCGTGAGACACTCCAGATATTACTCTTTATTATTTGGCAAAAGGGTGTGTTGTCATATGAAGAAATTCATGCTATAGCACAATTTTGTGTAATGAAAAATGGTGCTAACAGCAAGCAGGCTGCAAACTGATACTGGAAACGTTTGTGGTAAAAATCATATTTTTGCAAACCCAGTCATCTTCTTTCACATTTGTCTTACTGTCTTCATCTGAAAGATTTCACTACGTCTGTAGGGTTTTGTGAGGTACGAAAGAAACATAAAATAGACAAGAGGCAACATACATATAACATGACATTGTGGCATGTTTGCATAACCACTGTTAGAAATGCAACAATGTGTTCTCTTTATTATTTCTGTTGAGGTACCAAGTATTTTATACTGCATGCACTTTCTTGGCTGTCCTAACAGTCTAATGCTTTTTGGCAAAAATATCTTGATTAAATGGAGATTTTATTTCCCTGCAAACAATATGAACATAGTTAGGTCTTGAACTGTCATTATATATAAAGATTCAGTTTGTACTCCCAGCCCTCTGTGAGATTTAGTTCATACCTCACAGAGAACTGTGAGGTACAAAATGAATCCTTATACAAAACAGGCAATAACAATGTAATCAGTATTTAAAATTATGCCATGGAGATGAAGCAATGCACTACTTTTGATTTGTTGTGCTACTTGTAGCTTTCAACAATGTTTCTTTGGAAATTTTATGTTGCTGGTAACAATATAATGTACTTAGGTCTTCATGTAAAGTGCCCAGTATTTTCATTCAGTTTTAACCAAATCTGATTTTTCTGGAGAGATTTTCATAAAAGTTTCCAATATAACATTTCATGAAAATCTGTCCAAATGGAAGCTGAGCTGATATGGGTGGTCAGACAGACTGATGGACATAACTAAGCTATTAGGCATTTTTAGGGAATTTGTGCAGCTCCTACAAAACAATTACAGAGTTTATGACTTTAACATTTCTTCCTGAAATATCTTGGAAAATATCCCATTTCTAGCCTTTGACAGGAACAGCAGCCTGAACATGTGGTACAGTCTTATAGAATTCATATATTAATCACTCATAAATAATTTAGCGACAGGCTGTACCTGTTTAAAAAACAAAAACCCCAAACCTGCTGACACAATTGTCTATTCCCATAAGAACTCTTCATTGCTGTTGTGTTACCAGGACTTTGGAGATGCTAACAGAAATCTTCTCTTCAGCAACCACTACAGGTGTCATGAAATGTTGCTACTATCTGTGCTATCTAAATTACCAAAATAATTTTTTAAATCATAAGGTGGCATCAAAAGGAAAGAATATAAGCATTTGAATTCTGAGAACATGGTATTGCATGTGGATGACCAAATTCTAACACTAGGTGTCACTTCTCACATGTACTGTAATATGACAGCAAATCCTATTGCTGCAGGTTCTTGTGGGATTGCATTTTAAAGTTTTTACTAATTAGGAAAAGGAAAATTGTCAATAATTAAAATGATTATAATATTAGTATTACATTAGATATTATTGCAAATCCTGAGACATCAGAGAATAATTGTTATTTATTTTCTGAGAAGGCTAAGATTTATTCTCTTGCACTGTAATTTCAGTTTCATCTCATGAAGTATGTATGCAGCTACATGCATTTCATGACCATCCATGTTTTAAATTGCACATATTCATTGTAAGAATCATGCATCAAGAGTCACTTTTAATGAGTGAGGATTTAGCTTCTCATAGCACTGACTATGAAGGTTGCTGCCTTCTGGTACATGACACCATGTAGCATAGAGTATATAACCACAAAATATGGTAGAATTCTGCTGTCTACATCTTCAGATTGAGCCTGGTGAGAGAAGCAGTAAGTTTCTCCACAACAATGGTAATTATCTACCAGTCTACATAGTGTCTTATCCCAGAAGGCTGTAATCCTTAAACATTTTTATCTTTGTTATTACTAGTTTTTATGAAAAAATTTATACAAAGTGAAATCAGTAAATATGAATTGTATAAGAATGCACCCACATAAAATTCTATCGCCTGATCATAAGCTATTTTTAAAATAAGTTGCATGTGCTCAGGCACTATGACTACATTCCAAACACTATACTCATTTAAAAAGGTAATTGGAAACAGAAAGGCACACAGACAAGTAAGACAAGACCAGTTCAGGAAAGGTTGTGTGGTAGACATGAGGAAGTAGCATACCTATTTTACTGTCAAATAGGGAAGTACTAATTAAAATTCAATCAGTAACAACACCCATGTATAAGTAGTTCATACAACTGAATATGTATACTTCATAAACTGTTAATAAGAAGCAGGAATATGTAAATGTGCTTATATGACACATACATATATACACATTTTACAAAGATGTACTGAGACATCTAGTAGAGAGTTGTACATATAACATATATCTGCATTCATGTACATTGATCACATTCTTTCCTCCAACACATACAATAAATGGGGCATGCAGGTACAGATAGTTACAGACATTACTTATAAGATCAGCACATTTCTAAGCCAGAATTAAAATATTATGTGAAAACTGTGCTGGATATAATGACATAAAATTAGGTTTCTTTATTCATTTATTCTTGGGGTTTTCAAGGCAGTGTGGTTAAAGACTCTGTTGTTTTGGGATATGATGCCACATTACTGAGTAATTGACCCTGATGTTTTGAAGGCACTGTGTTCCTTTGAAATAATGGGGCCAATTACCCAGTGGCACAATACCATTTCCCAGAAGAATCAAGTCCTGGATTCAGACATAGTAGAAATTACATGTTTTTTTTTTTTTAACAGACTATCCCATTCATATAAGACTTAATAACCATCAGCATGCAAATGAAATCTTACATTGAAAGAATATTTAATCATGCTATTAACAAAGGATGAGGACAAATATAAAAATCATTTTTTACCATTTCAATTGCTTATTTAAGAATGTTGACAGCAAGTTATAGAGTACTGGAAACTTCACTCTTATTTCCGTAATGTTTTTGTACAAAATGTGGTTGTACCAACAATGCACTACTATTTCAAATGTACATTCTTTAAATATTACCTTTGAGCACAAAAAATGCTTTATTTATTTCTCCTTGTTTGTATTAATAACTATATCTAATACACACAATTTAACCATGGTTTATTTCATTATTTGTTTTTAATTGCTGGTGCAAACAATGAAAGAAGTGCCTGTCTCCACTCAAAACAGAGATTCCAGTAATGGTAAATTTTCTCTTATAGGGCATCAGCTTATTGAAACACAACAGCAGTGTTGAAATTGTCATCCTGTCCCTTTGTTTGGACAAATAATACCTGTATATCAACATAAAAATGTTCTTGAAATGACGCAATGAAAAGGCTAGAGCTGTCGTCATTAGAAACGAGATAACACAATAAAGGAATTAAATATGCAGAATGAGCAAGTTAAAGTGACAGAGAGAACAGCCTGACTAAAAACGAACCTTGTATTTTAAACATTCACTCATGCTTGAAGAAGAAGTAATAATTAGTCATATAAAATTAGTTCATTAATTACAACATTCTGAAATTGCAAGGTTCATATATTTGTGTCTTTAAGAATAGTATGTAAATCAAAATTACATACACTCAGACTGTGATGTTCTGCAAGGTCATGCTCACACCTCTACCAGACTACTATCTTCTGCAATGTTAAGTTTATACTTTTGCCAGACTACTCAGCATCACACCACACAAGACAGCAGTTGTCATCATCACCACTGTGACCTTAGATACCACCACTTTCATTTAAATTATCTTGGCATAGCCAAAGAAATCATGTAAAGATAAAATTGTAGAACAGAGCAAGCCATTTTGAATGGAAATGAGAACAGAGATTAGCAGAAACATTAATTTTCTTTGGTAGTGAGCATATTTTATATCAGAAATAGTTTATTAATTTTATGCTTCAAAGAATACAATAAATATATATAAAAGGGATCGCATAACAATATATGTGGTGGACTGTATGAGTATACACCCAAAGTATTATACTTTTTAAAATCCTCAGTACAAAAAAATAAACAGGTACATGACCATAATACAAAGACAAATATGGATTTACATATCAAATCGCATAATACAAATCTCTATAAAAGAAGTGTAATTAATATGGGAATTCGATTGTATAATAACGTACCAATGCATATAAAGAAGTTGGAGGAATATAAACTCTACAAAAGAGAACTGAAATACTTTCTCATAGATCATGCATTTTATTCAGTGGAAGAGTTCTTATGTTGCCGATTGATGCTATAGCAGCTTGGACTGGATAAAATAGTAATAGTGTTTGATGTTGTATATGCGTAGGTTATTAAAATGAGTAATTGCAGTATGGATACATACATTAAGTCAATATGAATTGTAATATGGAGATATTATTGATAGCATGAAGTAGGTATGGAGATTATGTTTTGGATTGATTGTTTTATAACAATTGTTTGTTATATGATAGTGTTGTTGCATTTTGTGCTTATGACGTGCTTGACGTGTCTGGAGTCACTGTATGACTGACTGAACTGAATAAATGATAATGATAATGATAATGATTAATATAATAATATTGACCCAGGTGTTGTAGCTGAGATCTTTACCACATTTCTTGCACGAAATACTACATTTGCAGCCTTCACTTTTGATATCGTTATGGTATCACGAGTAATTTTTATATTACAGGCTAGAGTGAATATGCAGACTAAGTATAAATATAGTATCTCGTGAATGGGATGAGACAAAGGTTACTAGACACTTCGCAAAATTGTGATAAGTTACTATTAGCTTCATCATGTCTGTCTGCCCTTCTCTCCGTCCATCTGTCTGTCCATCCATCTGCATGGAACAACTTGGCTCCCACTGGATGGATTTTCATGAAATTTGATAGCTGAGTACTTGTCCAATATGTGTCGAGAAAATTAAATTTTCATTAAAATCTGACAAGAATAATGGGAACTTAACATGAAGACGAATATACATTTTTTATCAAGTCTTACTCATTTCTTCTTAGAATGAGAAAAGTTTCAGAAAAAAATTGTAGGGAAAATCAAAACACATGTATTAGGTTCAATAAATCTGTTTGTTTAAATTGTGCTGTTCATGAGATCAAGAGGAAAAATGTTGAGGAGCCAGCAGGCGACAGATGGCAATATGAAGCATGCACATAGAATGCTGGATACCTAAGACTACAAACACACACTCAGAATATGTAATACTTATTTCTTTTCCATCATAACATTGGTTGTATGTACATCCTCAATGTTACATTATACATATATTGCCTGTCTTGTATTGTCTCAGATAAATCTGGGTCAATGTGCATGAGATCAATAAAATAAGGCTGGCATCTCTGATATCAATCAGAGATGCACTTTTTAAAATGGCATTTTATATTTATTGTAGTGTATAATTCTGGAAATATGTGTTAGAAAAAAATTCCAATTGCAACTTGAAACAATGACGGCTTTAAGCAGCTCAAATATGGACTGGAAGGGTGTTTATTCATATAAAACAGAATTTTTTGTTGCATTTTTTAAATGCACCTAATAATAACAATACTGTTTCTTATATAAATTTTTGTAAATGCAGGTGTTCATAAACACTGGCCATTGTAAATCGTTATTCATTTACTACTGGTAGTTGAAAAAATATTCAAAGAAATACACTTGGTTATATTCCACCATAACCAGAAAAAGACACAATTAATGTTAAGTATTTCCTCTATTAGAAAATTAGTTTGGAATAATAAAAAAAGGCATGAAGAATAAGATACAGTTCTATCCACACTTATTTAAAAACAACACAACAACTGATCATACTGTACTAAATATGAAAGATTATTTGTAGGGGCCAGGACATGGTTGAACTTGTCGCCCCTGACCCGCAGAAAATTTTTCTGCTGTTGCGTGTTGTGTACACCTGCCTTGGGCCATAGTGGCACAAATGATTACAGGAAAGTTCTTTGACAAGAACACACCACAATTTTTTGTTGGAAGTGCTATTTATTACTTTGGACCAGAATGTAAATCAACAGGTTAGCTGCTGTCACCACAGTGCATTAATAACTTCTGGTCCAACGTTTCCTCACTGTGGAACCAGTCAATGGATTATGTTTTAAAATATCAGAAATTGCCAGGACAGGGGTGTTGGTAACAGATGTTGTATGGACAGATGACATAGAAGGACTGGTCAGCTTTTTAAACTTACTGTTTTAAAAGTTACATAAAAAATTATTTTTTAACAGCAGTGATGTAGAAACTGTAACATAGTACTATTCTATTTTTTGCTTCTTCATAATTCTATAAAAATGATTTACATTTAACTTTATGAATTTTGGATCAATGATATGGACATCTTCGTACCGCAAAAGAGATTATCTCATTTGTTCCTTCTTATCTCGTGACTGGAGAATGGGCTGGATTATAGGGGAATCAAGGTTCTATCTCTTGTAAGATTAGAATTTTTCTCTTTTCCACAGCATTCAGACCGGCTGTGGGGCCCATCCAACCTCTTGTATGATGAGTACTGCTATACCTTTCTCTTGGGTCCCAGCAGGTAGAGTGTGAAGCTGACCACACACTTCCGTCTTGTGCTGAGGTTAGGATACATGGAGCTCTACTGCCACTTATACACTCATCTTCATGACATTTTGCTTAATCAAGCAGGGGCCAATTTGAGTTTTATGTTACAACAGCCTCTGAAACTTGTTACTTTATTTATTTACCCATGTTTGAACACAGAATCATTATGCATGCTGTTCATGAATGACTTTCTTTCATAACTGTATACTCATACTACCACACTATTAACCAATTAATAACACTCTAGTTTAAATGTGCTAGCTACATCCACCCACTCACCCTGTGTTGAAAGCAGCCCGATGCTTGGTTGCAGCAAGACCTCTGCTAGAAGTCTGATGTTTCTTTGCCTCTCCTTGCTTGCATGGTTTATCAGACCCCCCGTCATATAATACCTGGACACATCAAACAAATATGAAACAGCACTAGTAATACGTGAGTCTACCATAATCCAAGTTGTTATGTGTTACGACTTAGAGGCTGTATGGAACATTCAAAAGCAAACTCAACATTGTGTTCTTTAATGCATGTGTATGCCTCAAACATAGCCAATGAAAAAATACTGAACTTAGTATATTTACCCTAAAAGTTAACATTATTATTTCAACTGGCCTTACTTACATCCAGGTCTTACAAACATTGTTAAAATACTGTAATATTAGTGCATCATAAAAATATATGTTTATTTTCATTCTGCAGGTATGATATTAACAGGTATATTATTATTATTATAATATTCATGCAAGTATAATAACTTCTGAATCAACAGACCATCTTTCATGACATATGGTATAATTCTCACTATGTCTTGAATTTCTAATTTTGTGCCTTCGACACCAGCATAGTTACAATGCTTACCTCTAAAACTATGCAACAAGATCCATGTTGTATGGGACCATTACATTTTTCACTGTGATGGACATTTGAAGGTTATACACCTTTCAGTACAGTAATGCATGTACCACTCTCTTTGGTAGTAGTAGTCAATTAACCAAGCAACTAAGATTGCAACAATTTTGTTGGCATTACTCATACACCAAAAATTACAAACGTAGCCAGATTTAGTGCTGCCGGCCTCAGGCATATTTTCTGTTTGTAGAATCTATAATTACTTTCAACATAAAGGCAATGGTAGGATTCAGTAAATGCTCCTTCGAGAATATACGAGTATGCAGCTAAGTAACTGCTGTGCACAAACATAGAACAAAAGTGGCAAAATTTCACTTTACTCTAAAAATGTTATTTATTTATTTATGTTTAAACATTCGAGAACAGATTATACAGAACAAGGAATGGAACACTATTAGAATAGCCTGGCAGCTTTATTAAATAAATGGACATTCATTCATTTCTTATTTTCTACAAGAGCAATGAAAGTAGCCATATCTCACACAAATCATTCTTCTCTCCATTACGTGTTCATTTTACGCACTTTACGGCAAGAGCACATAAAATATTTGAAGTAAAAATAAGGATACATATAGTCAAAAACAACAACAATAATCTAATATAAACAGAAGATATCGAAATATAACGTGAAATAATTCAAGCAGACTTTTTATCATCATTGCTATTATGCATTTGCTTAATCCCCCTCACACAGCAGTTGACCATGTGAATACAGGATATGAAGAACACACAACAAGGACAAGAGTATCACACTTTTTTACATGGTCTATGTGAAGCTGACAGGTAAAACAAAGAAGAACTCCAAAAATACAAGAAAATAGTTAGAACCTTCACTGATAATATCCATATGGAATTTGGACTTGACAAGTGTGCAAAGATTGTACTCAGGAAAGGAAAATTAGTTCACTCACAAAATTTGACTTCAAGAGAGAAACACAAGAGATCATATAGGGACAAACATAGAGATACTCAGGGATTGAAAAAAGTGAAGGCATACCGCATCAACAAATGAAAGAACATTTGAAGAAGGAATACACCAGGATATTAAGAATGGTAGTGAAATCCAAGTTGAATCCCATAAATACAATTACAGTAATTTGAGCATTAGTCATCCCAGTATTAAGACACAGTTTTGGTATCATTAATTGGAGATTGGAAGAAATAAGAAAAATGTATCCAAAAACTTAAAGCATATTAACAATGTACAAAATGCTTCACCAAAAAGCTGCTATAAATAGGCTATATAGAAAGGAAAAAAGGGAGCAAGAGGCCTGTCACAGATCAAAACACAATGTAAAGTAGAGATAATCAATAACGCAGAATATCTGAACACAAAATATGCAGAAGCCCAGTTTGTAAATATTGTTAAAAGTCATGAAGCAATCAATCAAATATGAATTCAACAATTAAAAGAGCAGCATAAGTTGGAGAAGAATTAATCAAATGAGAACAGTTGCACACAAAAGGAAGGCATTCAACACATACAAGCAAAATTAGGAGAGTCCTTAAAGCAAAAATGGGAAACCAAGTAATGCATGGCCAGTATATTAGAAGTATGGATAGACAGCTTATTAGTGAAGGAAACATGTTCCTATGGCTGTCAAGGACAGATCTGAAAGGAGAAACTGAAAGTGAAGGAATAGCAACACAAGATCAGGCATTACAAAAAAAATATCAAGCAACAAAAATATCTACAAACAGAAACAAATAGCAAAAGCAGACTTTGTCAACAATTTGATGAGACAAAAGAACACACTGTATCAGCATGCCCAACAATGGCAAAGGGACAACATAAAGAGACATGATACAATGTGCTCAACTATGCTTTAACACATGAAAGAAAATAGGAGTAAAATTAGACAATGAACACTAAGATGACCATGTACCAAAACTAGTTGAAACAAGTTGTGACAGTACAGTAACCATATTAAGGAATCAAGAAGTGCAAACCAACCAAATGACTCCTAACAATAAACTGGACATCACAATCCATGACAATGAAAATGGAACATGTGTGTTAATAGAAGTTGCAATTTCTCAGGAGACAGAAATGTGACAAAGAGAAAACCAAAGAAGATTCTGAAATATAAAGACCTCACAATAGAAATTTAGTGTATGTGGAACGTAAAAGCAAAAATAATACCAGTAAAAACAGGGGCAACTGAAACTATCTCAAAATCATTCAGACAGTACCTAAACATTGTAACAGGAAAGCACGAAATCAAGGAAGTACACAAAAAGCGATACTGGACACTGCACATGTGCTTCAGAAAGTGCTAACGTAAAAGTACAAGACATTTAACATGTGAAATTACATTACATGTAGCACAAATTTTAAATACAGAACAGCTGCAACACTATGTACCCTGGAAACATTGTTTGTTTCAGGTATATAACTGTAAATACCCTGCATAAAAGTCATTACAAATATAACAACAACTACAACAACAACAACAATTTTTAATATGTAACATATACCATGCATCATTATTTGGTATTTAACTGGTTTCTCAGTGCATGGATTTGAGGCCTGCACCATTGTAGGCCAGTCTCAATGGGACCTGGATTGATTTTTTGTGGCTATAAGTCCCTTCAGGAGTCGACTTTTATCCAGAGCTACTAAAATTATATTATATAAGACACTAATAAGATCGGTAGTGTCGTATGGAGCAGAAGCATGGACGTTGACGAAGAAAGAAGAACAAGCTCTGCTAATTTTTGAAAGGAAAATATTTAGAAGAATATATGGTCCTAAATATGAAAATGGGGAATGGAAAAGTCGGATGAATTGAGAACTAGAAGAGATGAGCAAAGGAGAAAATATAGTAAAATGGATAAAAGGGCAAAGGATAAGCTGGTTAGGTCACCTAGAGAGAATGGAGGAGGATAGGATGTCCAGAAAGATCTTC
>Ga0123352_10005763_pt1 | contig 18772 bp, 11 predicted proteins | sample TergutLab28metaG_FD_89700 | JGI IMG/M metagenome (GOLD analysis project Ga0123352, IMG submission 89700) | Labiotermes labralis P1 segment gut microbial communities from Petit-Saut dam, French Guiana - Lab288 P1 | ecosystem: Host-associated > Arthropoda: Insects > Digestive system > Gut ... | reverse complement strand
TGAGTGGACCCCGTTCCAGACCCACTACTACTCAGAAAATCTGGTAGCGCCGGGGATCGAACCCGGGACCTCTGTATCTGTAGCCAGAAACTCTGACCACTAGACCACAGAGGCGGTCACGTTGACAGAACACAGGAACGAATTCCAAAAATCAATAAATAAGTAGGTCTACATGCAGAAATACGTCTTTGGATATTTAGTGTTAATGTTGACACGCACATTATCACACTATGTTCAATTTAATGACACAGCACGGGAAAATACTAAAAGTCGGGTCAGGAAAAAATATACAAAGGTTTCCGAAAGGTCTGCCTAGCTGCTAAAGTGCCCACTATTTCTTTTCCCACCACCACCACCGGTTGTCAAGTTTATTGTCGCTCTGTCCGTCGCTTTGCGTTTTCGATTTGTTATTGGTTTGGACAAAGGTGACGTGTGGTATAGAGAGTGTAGGAGAGAATATGACAATTTGAAACACGACATCTTTGTTTATTCTTTCTCTGATGGTATATGTTTTTATAACATATCCTCAGACAAATTTAAAATTCTTAACTTTAAGCAGTGGACAATTACCGTTGACATGATAGAATACTTTCAGCAGTCATTTTATGTTCTTTTAAAAGAATGTGATTAACAGTTGCACACTTTTCGAAAATTAATTAAGACACAAAATTTTGTGTCCTGGAGTGAAATAATACTTTATGTCCAGATGTCCCTACAGCTGGTAGAACATTTCGATAAATCTCTGAGCAAATAGCTCTTGTGTGGACCGGACTTGATCCGAGCCGCTCCGTCAGGGGATTGTTGTTTGGAACAAACCCCAACATTAAATGTATGACCGTAATAAAAAGCTCGCCTGTAATTCATGTCATTTGGTACAATCTGTCCCGCCTGTCTTTCTCTCTACCTGTCTGTCTGTCTGTATAGTTGCTTGCCCTTCTGGAAAATGATTAAGGTTTGCTGCTACTAGTGTCGGCAATCGTAAGCAACAGCTACCGAATAAGCAGTAATAACACCCCCCCCCCTCCCCCAATGTTATATAGTTTTAAAATGCTGTGCTGTTGTGATGAAGTGAACAGTAATGCTAGGTTTGCTAACCAGTGGTTACCTCTCACTTGAAAGGAAGGCAATCAGGTTTTCATACTGCAGAGAGACAGAGAGGGATTGAGAGAGAGAGAGAGAGAAGACTCATGTAGTTACGTAAGACTCTAATTCTCCTTATTTCTAATATGCAGTGGCGGCGTTGCTTACTATGTTCAGTATGCAGAGGTTTTGTATTGCAAAGCTGATAGTTACGTAGCTGGTGGAGAATTAATTTGTCGTTAATTGACCCTAACTTTAAAACCGTTTCCACAACAGTAGGCAGTTGGACCAGATCCTAAACAAATCTTTTCCCATTCAATCCCTGACACACTCTTTTATTCACAGTATTATTGAAGTCGTGGCTTAAGCCAATGAACTTTTTCTGATTTCTTTATTTGTATGGTTGGAATGAATTCAGGCTAGGGGCGAGAAGGCCCACAGAATTCTAGAGTGGATTAAAATTCCGCTCATACGCATTAAGCGATACGCAATTGTTATTTATCGTGAAAATACACCAAATTCAAAATATCTGTACCTTTACAACCACTTTAACTTAGCGTGCTGTCTATGGTCAGTTTTTCCAGGCGTTCTTTTCCCTTCAGTTTGTCCGATTATATTTTACATTCATTGCTCACCTCATCTGTTTACACCAAATTCCGCCTCTATATCTTACTCCATTTGATCGCCATTTGTTTCCCTAATCCTTAGTGTAATTCGGTCTATAATTCATCCAAAATATGTTGGCCCCTTTATAGTGTTTATCTGAATATTTTTCAACATATAACCTATTATTCCGAGACTTTGATAAATGAAATACAGGGCTTTCCTAAATTAGTGATCAAAAACTAAGGTGTAATAATGCATTAAGTAGAAAACTTAGAGTTTTATTATATATATCACAAAATACAGCATATGTTTAAGTTTTATATACAGATATTCACAGGTGTTCAGTGTGGTTTCCTCGTGTCACGCGGCAGATATCCCATCTGTAAGAGATTCGTCCCAAATCCTATGAATCATGTCCGCATCTATGGTCGCTAACGCTTCTACCATCCGTGCTCGTTGTTCTTCCAAACTCGCGGGAAGAGGTGGAACAAACACTTTGTCTTTAGCGTAATCCTACGCAGAAAAGTACAGGGGTGTGTAAATCAGGTGATCGTGGTAGCCAAGCTATCGATCCACCACGTCGAATCCAAGCAACCACCGTGCGATTCAGGTAGGTAGTAACCTCGCAGCTCTGCATGGATGGCATGCCTCCTGGCGGTTTGAATGAGAACTTGAGGACTAGGCGCAACTTTGGAAACTTATCTGACCAAACTGCAACTTCTAGTTCAGAATTTATGACAGCAGATTTTTGTATAACTATTTAGGAAGGCCCTGTACTTCATTCAAAATTGCCTCTCAATTATAAACCCTAAGTATAGAGCAAATTTCAATTTTCAACGCACTTTTAATCATCTTTATCCTTAACATAAAATACAGTTGTGTAAACATTTATTTTTATTTCCATTTCAAAATTCACTGCATGGGCGCTATTAGGTGAGTCAGCAGATACTTATTTTAAACAGTATGATATTTTGATGTTGGATTCCTGGTCTTATACGATGCTCAGCACACTACGTGGTTTATAATCAAAGTTTGGTCGTCTGTAAATAAAATTTTTTAAATCATTGGCTGGTGAATTCAGTTCTTCATTCCTGTCCTCTACATCCTCCAAGAATTCTGTGTCCCTTCTTTTGTTTTAATACCTGGAATATCTGTAGGTAAAAGCAACAAAAGTCGATAGGATAATATCAGTATTTGACCAGGAAATGAAGCTGAAGTACTGAGAACCAGACCCGTCAGCACCCTACTGTAATGATCACCATTACACTGTTATACTGCATAATAGAACGCTTGGTGCAGAAACAGCAGTAAGCCTGGTACTGAACCTAACGGCTACTGGTAATTCTTTCCGAGGCTATTGGACTATTCAAACACACCGCGGGACTCAACGGTTCCATTCAAAACCGTGGATTCCGATGTAATCCTGTTGCAGGCACTAACCTGTTCAGGTTATAACGTTGACTCAGACTGTACTCTGTTTGTCCGCCTCTACAAAGATCTTCCTAAATCCAATATTTTTTTTTCGCCCTTTTCGCACTACTCATAACACATCTCTTTAAAAACAAAGATTTCAAGACACGTGATTTATTTCTTAATGCTCGAGATTGTTACAGACAGAAAATTTGACATCTCTTGAACTTTCATTACGAAAGCGTAAATCAAATCCTATACCTTAGCATAAAAATATAAAATATGGGTAGGAGATGGGTACCGAACCCAGTATAGGTAAAGACTGTTTATTTATTCAAGCGTTCAGAGTGGCTGTAAGGCCCAAGCTGCCTCCTATCCAGTTTGCACCCGGAGCTCCTTCCCAGATTCAAAGGTACCACGGCGTGAAGTTGACCGTTCCCCTCCATCTAACATCGGCCCTGAAGTAAGTGCATGGGTATTTACCTGCACCTTACATTTGCCTTCCTCTCAATATAGAGGTTTTGTTTGAATGGAGATTCTACCCAAGTTTGAGTGGTTCTTTACGAATGCAATGTGAATACATGTGTATGAGTACCCATGCGTTATACGGGTTTCAAATATATATATTCGAATATATCTTACACTTACATAAAGTACTGGCATCCGAATTAATTACTGCATTCAGATTTCGATTTTCACCTATTTCCAGGCCTTTCCTAAATGAAACTATAAAGAACATGCATCGCTGCTTTCCTGGAGCATGTAATGGCCATTCGGTTCACCGAATTCTATACTCAAGAGTACTTTCTCTTGTGGAATGTGTCACCATGTGGTTTGATAGCTATCTACCACAGTCGAATTTGCGAAAGCTCCATTTACAATAACTTATCCACAGAGCTTCATCGTTTTTTCACAACGGTTAGAACGCATCCATGTCACATTTCATACACAATTTTTCCAAGACACGTTCCAACATTTTAGTCCCATCGACATCTTGATCTCTAAAGAGGCTTCTTCCATGAATAATTTCAGGCTTCCGCCACCATGTGAATGAGATCTGCGCTCTTATGGGATTTTACACCGTAGTTAAGCCAAATGAGAGGGTAGTTGTGATTTGAGCCAAATGAGAGGGTAGTTGTGAGTTGAGCCAAATGAGAGGGTAGTTGTGAGTTTAGCCAAATGAGAGGGTAGTTGTGAGTTGAACCAAATGAAAGGATAGTTGTGAGTTGAGTCAAATGAGAGGGTAGTTGTGAGTTGAGTCAAATGAGACGGTAGTTGTGAGTTGAGTCAAATGAGAGGGTAGTTTGAGTTGAGTCAAATGAGAGGGTAGTTGTGAGTTGAGTCAAATGAGAGAGTAGTTGTGAGTTGAGCCAAATGAGAGGGTAGTTGTGAGTTGAGCCAAATGAGAGGGTAGTTGTGAGTTGAGCCAAATGAGAGGGTAGTTGTGACTTGAGTCAAATGAGAGGGTAGTTGTGAGTTGAGTCAAATGAGAGAGTAGTTGTGAGTTGAGCCAAATGAGAGGGTAGTTGTGAGTTGAGTCAAATGAGAGGGTAGTTGTGAGTTGAGTCAAATGAGAGGGTAGTTGTGAGTTGAGTCAAATGAGAGAGTAGTTGTGAGTTGAGCCAAATGAGAGGGTAGTTGTGAGTTGAGCCAAATGAGAGGGGAGTTGTGAGTTGAACCAAATGAGAAGTTAGTGAAGTGTAGTTGGGCGAAGTTTAAATGAGAGGAAGTGGTGTCGATAAGTGTAATGAAGAGGAGTTAAGTGTAGTTGGGTGAAGTGTAGTGAAGTAGAATGAATGCCTTAGTAACAGGGTGTCTAATATTATTAGAAGTTATATAGATCATATGAAGTTTGCTGCTTATATGGTTTTTTCGGTTATCATATTCTTTCATGTTCTTTTAGTTCCACTTTTTATCATTGTATATATGGTTGTATATTTTGTATGCTTTTGTTTAATTTTGTAAATTACGAGTATGTACATTATTGTTATGTTTATGTATTCTTATTGTTATGTGTGTTCTGTATGTTCTGTTTCCATGGTACCAACTGGCACTCTTCGGTTATCCTGACTGAGGGTTTTCCGTGATTTTTCCTCAATTGCAGGGCAAATGCCAGGTTATAACTCGCAAAGACCGGGCACGGCCCGCACTTTTCCCAGTAGGTTGTTAATTGTGTTGTTCGTGTTGTTAATTGTGTTGTTTTATGTATTGTTTGTGTGTAAATGTGTACTGTACTGTACTGTACTGTACTGTACTGTACTGTACTGTACTACTACCATCGGGTGACAACCAAATTGCAGTTAACAAATACATCATATCGTATATCATATCAATCATATACCATATCATATCACATCACATCATATCACGTACCATATCATATATCATATCATGTCATACCATATCAAAAAGCTACAATTCTACTCTGCCTAAAATCTCAATTGAGCGCAGATCTTCCATGCAGTTTCCCTTGCTAAATTTCTTAAATATATTCAATTTCTAATTTATTTTGGTTTATTGAAACCTTGGAGCTTTTCTATGTTACATTACAAATCACCTCGAGTCTTTTCTTACAATAGAACACAGTTACAGGAATAAACATCTGTAAGACATGTTTCACCATCAGCTACTGACGTATTCGTTAGGTTCTGCTGTGATATTATTTAAATATAACTGCCAAATACAATCTTCCTTTTACAAAGGCCTTCATTATTGTCTCTAGAGAACTCTTACGTGTAACTGACGTACTTGGTAAAGGCATTTTCTTGTTTAATACGAAAGCGTCTCCATGGCAATATACGAAAAGCTACTGGTCATTGTTACATAAAATCTCTACTACAACTGAGTAATTAAGTGCTTAAGACCCCAATAGAACTGTTCATAATATATCTTGGTTCTTCCAATGTTAAATTAAATTGTAATGAAATTATATAGAAATTATTTATAGTCTATCAAAGTTTCAATTATAGGCTATAAAATTAATTACAATTTTCTCCACAAGAAGCCTCTCTCTCTCTCTCTCTATTTCTCTCTCTCAAGTAATTTTGCCCTTTTTCTCGTCAAATATAGGTCTTCAGTCCTACGAAATGAAACTTATAGGTTGTTATTAAGGCATGATTTATGTACTTTTTATTCGTGTAACTTGATGTTTGTGAGACCGTGCATCATTAGAACAACGAAGTAAACAACCAACAAGATGCGACAAATTCCGTTTATTGATCTCTTTAAATCAGCTCTACATGTTTCGGGCGACAAACTCGCCCATCCGCAGGAGAAATTTTGACTGTATATACAGCTTTTGGTACAATGCACCGATATTGCTGCCGACCGGTGACACTGGTCGGCAGCAATATCGGTGCATTGTACCAAAAGCTGTATGTATAGTCAACAGTGCTCCTGAAGATGGGAGAGTTTGTCGCCCGAAACATGTAGAGCTGATTTAAAAGATCAATAAACGGAATATGTTGCATCTTGTTGGTTGCTTACATCGTTAATCGTATAAACTGAGAGACGCGCACTTATGTTCTTCTGACATAAGTAATCTCTTAAACGAATTGCACTTCAGATCCTTCTTTCGAATGCCGTAATATCCTCAGACTTTAGTACCATAAATACTGGAGTTTTAGATGTCTTCGTTATAACGTGCACACTTTTTGAAGAACAGGCCCATTTTTAATTGAGAACCGTGTTCAGATAAGAGCATGTCTTGTGATAGCTTTAAGAATCAAGAATGTGTGGATACAAAAGTAACTAATTTATGTATCCAACATAAAACAGATTACAGTTCATGTTCGGGTACCAATCGACGCTGCGTCAGATTCCAGAAGACTGATATCTCCCATTTCTTGACAAAGTTGTCACCCCAATAGAACTTCAGGTCTTAAACAAATAAGATCTAGGAGGCAACATTTGGGTTCCTGACAATGGTGTTGGTCAAAAGTCAATGCTTTTAGGATATGACGCCGTGTCGATGGGCAGATAATTACCGACGTTTCGAAGAAACGTGCAGGCTTCATTTTCATTTTTGTCAAAAAGGAAAGAAAATTCGTCTGACGTTTACCAAGTGGCACGCCACAACATTCGAGAAGATCTGAAACTTCAGAACCTTTCCTTCTTTCGGTCTTAGTATGACCTCTTTCCGCTTACTCACAGTAGGTATAGAGGGTTATTGTTGCAACAGTATCACACTCAATGACAGACAGACACAGACCCACACACACACACATACACAGATCCACATATACACACACAGACACACACACATACACACACACACACAGACCCACACAGACCCACATATACATACACAGACACACACATACACACACACACGGACACACACACAGACACAGACACACACATACACACACAGACCCACACATACACACACACATACATACACACACAGACCCACACACACACTCTCTCTCTCTCTCGCACACACACACACACACACACACAAACACAAAATAGGTAAGACTCCTCTGGACGAGGGATCGGTCCGTGAATCTTCAGGTTTTAATTCAATTAAATCCACGATGTGAGAGTTAATTGAAAAGTAAAAGTTACGAGTACTTAGCTGACCAAGAAATCACAAGAACAGCCATGTTCGCGAGATAATATTTTCCAACCCATGTACTGAGATTTTAATCCACAGGAAGCCTACAAATACATTTACAATGTTGAAAATATTCTACAAACTATCTTTATACATAAAGTGTCCAACATGTTTCGGCCGTAGTTTGAAATCTTCAGTGAGAACATAGCACAAATTTATTTACACAAGCGTAATATTATAATTCCCTGAAATACATACAATGCATAAACATAAAGAAGTGTAGCTGTAGAATAAAACTGTAAACATTATACTTTAATATATCCATAGTTAACAATTTTGTAACATATCTTTGTTTTTTTATGTTTTGCTGACCGTGCATCTCAGTACATTTATCTTAGTAATTAACAAACTTGATGCACAAAATTTTGTTTTACAATAAGTTTTATTTCATGCTTGTACATGTTTCGATCACCATGCCCTCATCATCAGGAGGTCAAAATTGTATAATACAGCCTCTGGTATCATCACACCTGTAGGTAGCCGTCCCGTGCACACGTTGAGAGAGAACCAGTCCTATCTCGACCTGTGCACGGAACGGCCACTGATGATACCAGAGGCTGTATAATACAATTTTCACCTCCTGATGATGAGCACATGGTGCTCGAAACATGTAGAGGCATGAAATAAAACTTATTGTAAAACAAAATTTTGTGCATCAAGTTGGCTAATTACTAAGATAAATATCATTTTTATATTATGACTCACAAGATTTCATCTTTGAACTCTGGCAACTTTATTCTGTACGAGTTAACGTTTTTTCATTATTTCATCCTAAGCCAGTTAGAGCGATGTCTACCGTTTTCTTTCTTGTATTCCAATATAATTTTGATAGATTCCACCATTTATCCCGGTTACTGGCTTTGTCCATGTTACCTGTCAAAATCTGATATTTTTGGATGAGGCCAAGGTCCATTTCTTCGGCGTCGCCACATGGCGCGCCCATCGGAGAACCCTTTACTCAAATCATATCCAGGTGGGCGCTGTAGGTAGTCATGTCCAGTTATGAGGCGAAAATTGGCAACGAACACACTCTTAGTTGACATTACGTCTGCAAGATATATTTTATTATCAAGCTGCACGTGTACGGCTAGGTCATCCACGCGGTCTATCGTCTTCATGTTTCCTGAATAAACGTTAACAATTCCAGCTCCTACATTAGAGGTTTTTATCGTTTTACGAAGCCGTTTGGAGATGGTTCGAGCCCACAGCATTTTTCAGTAGCACGTAGGCAACATATCATGTCACATACGAAGGCGAAACAAATTATAACATGACGTAACAATTACTGTGACGTGAAAGCGGCTACCTAGCAACAAACGTAATTCGGTTGAAGAATTCAGATTGGCTACAACATTTCTTTTATACTTTGACATTTCTTACGGTTGCTGTTGTGTTCCTTTGTCGGTGTCTTTCTGCTGGTGATGAGAATGAAAGGTGACAATCATGGTCGAGTTTCGACTTGTCGCGTGTGGACTGAAGGCCTTTTAGTGTCTTCCTAAACGCGTCTGTATCAAGATTCTAGCGATACAAATTAGCACTGCCACAGAACCTCTTTAGATGTCTACATGTATCAGTCTGTCTTGATATTTCTCATCACTTATTTCACAGTCCATAAATTAATCTCATCTAAATAGGTTATAGGCCGATCTCGGTGGCCTTGTGGTCTAGGGCGTAGGTCTCAAGCCGATCGATTGTTGGGATCGCGGTTTCGAATCCCACTGAGGGCACGGATGTATGTCTGTTGTGTAGGTAGCGGTCTCAGCGACGAGTTGAACAGTCGTTCAGAGGAGTCCCGCCGGGTGCGTGTCTAATTGTATGCGATGTATAGACATCAAAGCGAGGAGTCCTAGGCTCGATGTGGGTAATTGAGCCACAGAAGGGGGGAAAGAAATGTATTATAGCGACAATGGGAGAAGAAATCGACAAATATGAAAGAATGTGACAGAAAGCGGTTGTTCAGTAGTTTAAATAAATGTTCCGTTATTTATTGACGGGCGCTAAGAATTTGGTGAACGGGCTGTGCTGTACCTCAAATATTAATTCGCCGACGTTTAGTGGCAGAGAACGGAGTTCAATCTCAGGGCAGTCCCAGTGGAATTTGTGGTGGATAAAGTGCCACTGGTACATTATCTTCTACTTTTACTTCCAGTTTCCGCTGTCATTATCGTACAACCGGTGCTCCATGCTTTTTCATTAATACATTGCCGAAGCCATCTCGGCAATATACTAAACTCTTTTAGTCGAACACAACACGGATTTATTTCAATTCAAATTGTGCCTTTACATGTGTGCTTCATGTTTCGGCCTGTACTTAGGCCATCCTCGGGCATGTTAATACAAAAACATTATAAAGGAAGATATATATAAGGTGCCCCTTGTTTACAGTATTCATATGCCTGAGGATGACCTAAGTACAGACTGAAACATGTTGTACATATGTAATGGCACAATTTGAATGAAACTAAGTCTGTGTTGTGTTAGACTGAATACGTGTAGTTTATTTAGTAATAAACACAGGGGGATGATTTCCGTAAAGTTTGGTATGTCGCCAATTGACAGGATCGTTAAATAACACAGTTAAAGAAAACGATAGGCACTTTCAGCTGGACAGAAATCAAACTGAAATATTCCGGATACAAAGAAGCAGTTCGAAAAATTTAAACTACGACATTACTTATTTACTTACTCCATGGAGCAAAGTCCTTCTTGAGAAGCTACCCGGTTTTCGGTTAGTCAAGAAATTCCCCGCATTTTATGGAACCCGAAGGTTCATTACCGCATTCACAAGTGCCCTCTACCTGTCCCTATCCTGAGCCAGCTTGATCCAGTCCATACCTCCACATCCCATTTCCTGAAGATCCATCTTATTATCATCCTCCCACCTACGCTTGGGTCTCCCAAGTGGACTCTTTCCCTCACGTTTCCCCCACCAAAAGCCTGTATACGCCTATCCTCTCTCCCATACGCGCTACATGCCGCACCCATCTACTGCGACATTATAAGATTGATTTTAAGATCATTCTCTCAAACATTCCCATACGTTCCAGCTACAAAATGTATTAGTAGCAACTAAGAGTCCGAAGGTTTTTGACGATGTTGTGTTACTGAGGCCCCAAATTAGACCTTTCTCTTTCTGTCGTGTCTGTTAAAACCACACAGCATTTCCGAAACTGTTTCGGCGACTTTCCTTCATCGCTAGTCAAACTATGGTCGAACTCGTTTAAAACTTCTTGAAACGGACCGAATGTTTTGTGTCGTTACAAACGAGTTTTGTTCTAACCGAGTGGTATAAAATTATGGTTAACAGTGAGGGACTGATTGGCGCCACAGAATGTATAACGCTGTCGACAAGGTGTCGCACAAACCGATGTCGTTATAACTGATTTCTACGGTACACAGATTATGAAACCTCCTCTTTTGGATATGTTCTATTGGAGTACTGTCTGTGCCAATAAAATATTTCGCAAATTTCTCCGAAACGTTGGCAAATTTCAACCACCCTGTACAGCGTGCATAACACAAAATAGAGTTTCTTATAGCTAATGCTAAGAGAATTTTAAATACCGTATTTTCAGTGACTTCCTCTTCGTCACGGGAAGTTAGCGTGGACGTTGTGTCACTGCGGTTAACTTCGTCCTAAGTTACATAAACTTATGGCTTCAAATATTAAAATAAATCATGGCCCAGTCATGGACTGATGGCATGTCATTTCTTTCGATTTGTAAAGAATGCCTGAAACCTACCTATAGTTATCAGTCCACGCCGTCGAGACGTCTACAGCTTTGGCAGCAGACTGCGCATGATGACGCGTCCATGCCGACGCCTGGTGGTGGGACGCACAATGTTGACCGGGCATGACACCGGGTGGCGCCGGGGGCGGCGGGGGTTGGTGGTGCGGGTAGCCGGGGAATTGATTGGTAGAGGTTGTGGTGGCGGTGGAGCCCGCTCCTGATACCGGGTCGCTGGTTGCGGCAGAAGCACCTGGGTGGTGATAGCCAGCTGCGGAGTTGTAGGTGCTGAGCGCTCCTGCTGCTGCGTAGCCAGCCACAGCTGCTGCTGCGGCGCTCTGCTGGGCCCAGGAGCTCGTGTGACCTGCCGGAGAAAGGATGCTTACATTTTAGATGGCCAGCAAAACACTTTTTGCTGTGGCAACTAATGGCACATTTGTCAACCAGGACACAAATTGGCAATCGCCTCGATCTGAACCACTGTGAATTCTGACGTCTTCATAGAGGTGTGAATGAGAGATTCATTCTCCTGGAGTGTGGTCGCACGTCACTGGGTGAGCGAATCAATCCTTATACACACCGAAAACTTCCTTGGCACTGGAGCAGCTTCATGTCGCAGACGACCAAATTCTTTCTTGATTTTATTATCCTAAGAACCGCTTTAATCGGGGGCCAGGATACATAGTCGGTATAGCGACTAGCTATGGGCTGGACGGTCGGGGATCGAATTCCGGTGGAAGCGAGATTTTCCGCTTCTGCCCAGAATGTCCTTGGGGCCCTCCAGCCTCCTATACAATGGGTACAGAGTCTTTTACGGGGTAAAGCGACCGAGACGTGACGCCTAAGTTAAGGAAACAATAGAACTATACCACTGCTCCCTCTATAGGCCTTCATGGCCTGTTATAGGGTGAACTTTACTTTACCTACTTTAAGAACCAGTTTAATATTTTCTTCTTGCAAAAGTCTTGATCTGTTTAAATAGCTTTTTCGAAGCTTAAGATTACAATATAGATCCGCAGGCGGTTTACGCTTACCGTTCGCTAATTGTGCCTAAGTATTGAAATGTAAAATACAAAATTCTATTACGCAGTTTTTGGCTGCTCATCTTATCAAGAAATTATAGATAGATAAGACAAATTAAAGTCTTAAAATTTTGTTAGATGAAGTAGTGCAGAGTTTTTTTGGACACAGCTTTTTCACTTTTCAAAATTTTACCACATTCACCGTACTCGGTTTATGCTTGTAACTCATGCTGTTGTCTTGCTGTGCCTACAGTTACACATAGTAGGGCTTCGACTTCTTTCGCACTTCAAAGTTATTCACTTGACACTCCGTTTTATATCGACTACAGCTGCGTCGGTTTTAGAACCTCTAAATCGACCAAAATATCCAGAAATCAACCCTTATAATGAAACAGGAATTCGACCTTGGTCTATTACATTGTAATTGATACTGTACCCGATCAATGATAACAGACTTGGGGTAATATGAAACATTTGTAACACAACTGTTAGATTATAAGATTACAATATGGCTGCTGGGCGAACGTTTTCTTTAAGTGTGAGTTTGTGGACGATAATTAATGAAAATTGTACTTTGGTATGTTAAATTTGATATGAAGATATTTTATCAATTTTAATCTCTTCAATAAAATAAAGAATACGGATAATACTAATAAAATGCCTAGGCAAAGTAGGCTTGGTTCATGGGACAAATTATTTTGAAATTGTTGAAGGGATAAGTAAGTGGCAAGTTCGAGGTAAGGGTTTAACGTTATAGTCCACATTAAGTAACCCCCATCATTTTTTCAGGATACATGGTTTAGATAAGCCGAGAAATCGTGGTTAGATTCTCGACAGGAGCAAGAGATTTTCTTTACTGCGAAGGCTCTAGACCGTCTCTAGCACCCTGGCAGTTTCTTACTCAATCTGTTTCAGGAGCGTTACCCCAGGGAAAAGATGGCTGGGAATGAAGGTGACCCAGTTACCTCCGTCAAGGCGAACTGTGGGGAATGACTGGAGCTTATTTCTACTCTCTCCAGCATCGTGTCGTTAAAAAAACCCCATTTGTCTGATACTTGCTAAGAGAAACTCCAAAATAATATAGAAATTTTCCACAGGTAAGGGTTGTTGCACTCCCTGATATATATTTATTTATTTATATACCTTAAATATAACCATGCAAATATATTACAGCGTTTAAGGTTTTTATTTTCCTCTCCCTCGTATATATATATATATATATATATGCGCAAATCTAGGACAGGATAAAATGAACATACACGAGGATTGAAGGCTGTAAAGTGTGTTTTTTCTGTATTTGAAGGATAAGGGATAGGGATTATCAAAATATTTAAGAGAGAAGAATTGAAAATAGCAAAATATCAGTACAGCATACTTGAGGTGTTGTATTTGTCAACAAACACAACGCTAGAGATTTAATACATTGGTCCTTTATTCACTTCTACTACATGTTTCGGTTGTGTACATCAGCCATCATCAGGTAGGACCATTACGTTATATCTGCACTGTTGTGTTTAGTCAGTTAATATTACACCGTAATTATAAGCAACACACAACGGGACGATGTCATCTAAGATCAGTACAACAGTTTGAAGAACTAAATTATCAGAGACGATGGTTAGAACCTTCTGATAAAATGCGGTCCCCAGATAAATTTACTCAAAACAAATCCGAATTGAAACGCGTACTTAATGAATATCTTTTTTAATTGGTGTCCTCACGTCCAGCTTTTCTATAGTATTGTTTTGGCACTCTACTTTGGGGGAAGAACTTCCCAAGTCGTAAGAAATTTGTTTACGAGATATCACCATTATTTATACACCATCATCTCGGTTATAACCCCTACACACAGCCTAAATATTTAGAAAGGTACAGAGATGGTTTTCATTGAAAAGAAATCACCAAAGAGCAAAATTAAAATCGATAGGCATCTAAAAAATGTAATGTATGTTTGACCTTCTCCAGCATTCAGAAACACTTCTGCAGGTCTCATTTCCTAAGATCACTTAATTCGTGATTCATTTTCTAAGTAGCGGTAAAGTGATGTGCTTCCCTTCCCGCAGGAACGAACAGTGGGTAGTCTAGTAACAAAACGAGGTGCGCCCTTGAATAAGCATAATATCCCTGTAATCGGGAGCCAAATTACGGCGCCTGTGCATAACCGGAATTCCTGTCCGAAGTTTCGTTCGTGTACGGAAAAAAGCTGCTGGAATGAAATGATAGCTGCCTTGTAATTGTGAGTTTTGACGCAGACGTTATGTGATTTTAGTGTCACAATATATGAATTAGTGTCCACTGACATGTGTTTCAATGTTATATTTATAAAACAATAAAATATATGGCAGATGAAGTGTGATACAGACTGTATCAGCACACCGGCTGTTGCGTCGTGCTATTCCAACGTCAAATAGGATGTCAACGCACAGACTGGTTTGAGGTAAGGGATGAAGAAATATCGTGTAATGGGGATATCTGGCGTTAATTAAGATAAAAGAGCAATTGTTGTGAATACTTGAATTTCTTATCTTTGTACTCTGTTGAGGTTATGAAAATATACAATTATACATAATAGTTTGCAATCTTTCTTTTCCAGTACAGTACATATATTATCACTTCGAAATACTATTATTTTTTTTAACCAAAGCAGCAGTATTTGTAAGTGAAGACGTACGTGCAATCATAATAAAAGTCTTCACTTTGCCTTTCTTTCAACGAACCTCATTGAATTCTCGCCATGATTCTCGCCATGTTACATCACAGTAACCATCACCAGACTGTCACAGAAGCTCAAGTTCCAACATACGCAAACAGAAAAAGTAATCAAAGAAGGTTGGGTTTTCGCGTTTCGTATTACTGACACAGGCTCACGTCATCAGCCTGCATGCTTTTAAAATACAAACTAAATATTAGGCTTTGAGTTTGTGTGTGTAAAAACCAATATTATGTAGGAGTTTGTGGGTGTGTTGTTTTGGCAGCCGTAAGTCATTCAGTGTGGCTGTCGATGTTGACAGCCACGCTTTCTGTATGCTTTCTGTTACATGTGACGCAATAGGAGGGCACACATAAAGGTAGGCCTACATATCCTTCACACACACACGCGCGCGCACACACACACACACACACACACACACATATATATATATATATATATATATATATTATATATATACACCGGTATATATAGCGCCGAGGTTAAATAAAAAGTAGAGCTACATTCTGCTCCCTCTCTGGTCCTTCATGGCCTGTTACAGGGAGAAAAAAAATCCTTCAGGGCGGCCCCCCTCCCACCAGTTTAGAGCCACCATCACTTAAGCGCCCATGAAATTCTCTGAATAGAAGTCCCGGATATACCCCGTTTCGGTTTTCCGTCGCCACACGTATACCGCCACAAATTGCGGTTGAAAAACAATGGTGATATATTATGATCTCATTATCATACAGGTTCTCAAACTTATTCGCTGTGATTATCACTAAATTAAAGTCAACAGTTTCAATGTACCACAGTTTTTTTTTCGTGTTAATAAAACAAAATGAAATTGGAAAGACTGGCTGACATCGGTGATTCGTTATATCGTATAAGGTTGCCAGTACGCCTGCCTAGTAGCAATCCATGTGGCTTATGTTCTATTTATTTTTTAAAATCTTATCCTCTTCATATTTGCCGGTCCCAGTGGCCGCGCGGTCTAAGGCGTAGGTCTACGGCCGCTCGCCTGCTGAAATTGTGGGTTCGAATCCCACCGGGGACATGGATGTCTCTTTGTTGTGAGTGTTGTGTGTTGTCAGGAAGAGGTCTCTGCGACGAGCTGATCACTCGCCCAGAGGAGTCCTACCGACTGTGGTTCGTCGTTGTGTGTGATCTAGAAACCTCGTGAATGAGGAGGCCATGGCCCGCGTTGGGCCGCAGCGCCACAGGAGAAGAAAATCCTTTTTATATTTAGATCTTAATACAAAACTCATAAAAGTATTGTATACAATTGTTTGAGATGGTGATATAATTACCATCTAATACAACTGTAAAAAATACATTTATGAGTTTCATATTAATGGCCTGAAGATGATCGAATTCGGTAGAAACATGGTGCCACACCAAAGTACAGATATGCTCCGTATAGAGACGTTTCGGTCAACAACAGACCTCATATATGACGGTGGTCCCATAATATTATAGTATTATATTATAACACTTACCATTGTGTTACTTATGCCTACAGTATGCAGTACAGTAATATGCTGTACAGGTTTGTAGCCTAGGAGCAATAGGCTGTATATTTAGCCTAGGTATGTAATAGGCTATACTGTACTATATAGGTTTGTGTAAGTACATGTTCGCACAACGACGAAATCGCCTAAAGACACATTTCTCAGAATGTATCCCCGTCGTTAAGTGACGCAGATTCTGTATACAATATAAATTAGTTTATCTCAGTAATTAACCAACTTGATGCACAAAATTTTTGTTTTACAGTAAGTTTATTTCATGCCTCTACATGTTTCGAGCACATGTGCTTATCATCAGGTGGTCAAAATTGTATTATACAGCATCTGGTATCATCACATTTATAGGTGTGATAGGTGTGATGATACCAGAGGCTGTGTAATGCAATTTTGACCACCTGATGATGAGCACATATGCTCGAAACATGTATAGGCATGAAATAAACTTACTGTAAAACAAAACTTTTGTGCATTAAGTTGGTTAATTACTGAGATAAATATACTGAGATGCACGGTCAGCAAAACGTCAAAAAAAAACATTATTTTGTTTGACGGCATTCAAATCCTTCTTTTTTTGCAAAGTAACACAACGGGATTATAAAAGACGCAGAACAGTTTGAGAAGTCATGCCTTAGCATGTCTACTAAGAAGACCTTCTTCTGTTACATATAAAAAAGTCTTACGAGTTGCCGGTGGTAAAAATAACTGCAGACACTTTTACAACTGAAGGCCAATGACCTTGACCGCTATGACACTCCTACGTTAGTCACAACACAAATGTTATTGCTCCATGCAGCTAGATTTGCATTTATGGCGAAGTGTTCTGGCTGAATAGGCCTTCTTCGTAAAGAGTCAGATTCAATTAGGACGTGCACCTGTGTGTAACAATTAGTTTATTGCATGTACGAGCTTTTAACCTAATGGTGTGATAGGAAATTAACGTAGAATGCAGCATTGTGGTGCGTTCGAATGTTAGCTTCCTGGACCCGCCCTAATTGGTCTTACCATTTAATCTATCTTAGTCACGCTGTTTGTTTTTTTTTCACATTTGTGCACATTTTATAGCATGTTATTTTTTATTAGAGTGAGTTATGGTATTTGTTTACGTTGATTTCATTAAAATTAACTTTTCATACATAACCTCAAATCTTCGCTCCTCCGAAATATTTTGTAATTGGTGACTTAAGAATAATATTTCGTGCATAATTTTTAGGTATATTCATAATCAATCTACACACAAAATTACATATTCCTAGACATAATCCATAAATATGAAATATTATGATGGCACGTTTCTCTTTTCCTCCGTTTCACACACACACACACACACACACACACACACACACACACACACACACATATATATATATATATATATGCAGCATATGAATCACATGAAAACAAAGGCATAACTTAGCTAGTAACATTGGGGTAGGGCTGGCAAAGTCGACTGTGGATACTAGGAAATTTAACGACGAAGTATTAAAGTTAGAAAGACGGGGAAGATTCTTTTGAACCTTTCCTTAATATACAACGACCTTAGGCAAACAGCACAGAATTTATAGTGCCTGTCTTCCTACGTAAACGTGTGACTCAGATACCTGTGTTATGAGTCCAGTAAAACCTAAGTTTTTAAAAATTTTCTATGTCTCTTCACCACCCAAATAATCGTTTAGAAAATATTTATATTTATTATTTGCCCCCTTCATCTCAGTAGCCAAAAATTTATTATTAGGCAGAAAAAATATTGGAGGGGCATTTACCGCCCTCCCCCTCTGTCTTGCACTCCCAACTTACACCTAAGGATGAAGAAATAAACCAGATGATTTTCCATTACTATGAATTGTTGTTAACGAGGAGCTAAACGATTTGTACTCCTCACCCAATATTGTGCGGGTGATAAAATCGAGAAGAATGAGATGGGCTGGGCATGTGGCGCGTATGGGTGAGGAGAGGGGGGGTGTATAGAGTCTTGGTGGGGAAACCGGAGGGAAAGAGACCACTGGGGAGGCCTAGGCGTAGATGGGTGGATAATATTAGGACGGATCTCCAGGAGGTGGGATGTGGGTATGTGGACTGGATTGGGCTGGCCC
>Ga0123352_10005762_pt1 | contig 18773 bp, 12 predicted proteins | sample TergutLab28metaG_FD_89700 | JGI IMG/M metagenome (GOLD analysis project Ga0123352, IMG submission 89700) | Labiotermes labralis P1 segment gut microbial communities from Petit-Saut dam, French Guiana - Lab288 P1 | ecosystem: Host-associated > Arthropoda: Insects > Digestive system > Gut ... | reverse complement strand
CGATATCTCCGTAACCATTGAACTTTGGATATAGGTGTTTTGGGTTATATCGGTATAGTTTGACCTAAGGAACACTCTCCCGAAGTTAGGTCCTTTCCTCCTGGGACACCCTGTATATATACCATAATATGTAAGGTGTTTGCGCCTTGGATGCCGGATTAATAACGCAAGAATACAGACACATACTCAGAATATCTAACACTTATTACGGTGTTTGCGCCTTGGATGCCGGATAACTAACGCAAAAATACAGACACACACTCAGAATATTTAATACTTATTGCTCTTCCACTGCAACAGTGGTGGCCTGAACACGCCTCAATGTTACATTCTACGTACAACGCTTGTCTCGTTAAACTCGGTACACTTTGAAACTGGAGTACCAGTACACGATGCATTTGGTCAGAAAAGCTACAAAAAAGAAGTAATTTGGAATACCTAGGTGCAGAAGAAAGAATAACATTAAAATGGATCTTAAAAAAACAGGGTGAAGGTGTAATGGCTCAGGATAAGATATGGTAATGGGTTCCTGTAAACATGGTAATGAACCCTCCAGCTCCACAGAAGTGGGGAATTTCTCTGACTCAGTGATCAGCCTTGCATGGAAACTGCTCCACAGAGGCAGAATTAACACAGGGAATGGGAAAATGTAAACAAAGCTCCAAGTTACATTGATACAAAGAATACTAAACAATAAAGCTTTCTTGTACCATCCCTGGTTTCAAATCACTGTACAGGTAAGTTACCACCCATTTCTAGCAAAATGGGAGGCATATATTTGTAAAACTTCATAAATTATAATGCTCCATCGTAACGATAAATACAATCTAGTGCACAGAGAGCAAACTGGACAAAGTTTCCAAACTCTCTGGATGTGTATCCTTCTAAAACCGACGAAAACAGGAGTATAGCAGGTTGATAAGACAAGTCTTCCTGCATGACAATGGGTTTATTGGTAAATATCAACATTTCAGAAGAGAATGTTGCCTCCACCTTCAGGGTTAGGTCAGGGGTGTCCAACCCACTGCATGCCAGTTTGTGTTATGTTGCTTGCAGTGACATTTGGAAAATTATGTATATATAGCTGAACCTGGTTATAACCTCATGAAAGGGAATGAATATCTTGTGTTGATATAAATGAGTGCTGTTATAACTGAGGAGCACAGTGTTATGGTTAACAGGAGGAATTAATTCGTACCACAGAATATCTGAAGCTATAAGCAAGGTGCTATATAAACCATTATCATTATAAACAGATTCTTCTGTACTAATAAACAATACACCATGTTTTGGGCAGTTAAGTATGCCACTTGCTGTAATTCTTACACTTGCAGACTGTGAATCAGTCCACAATAATGGCTGTGGCCCATTGCCAAAAAGGTTGGACATTCCTAGTCTAGGTAGACCAAGAACAGCAGCTATGAGGCGTAGCGAGGTAGAGAGAGTCGAGGTGCTATGCGGTGAGAGGGGCCAGAGGAGGCACATGCATAAGAGTCAAGTGGACATGACTGGCATCTGATGTACAGTATGGAAAGGGAATTACGGAGTCTTATGATGTTATAGATAAACACAAATGGGAAGTTAAGCAATGGTGGTCGCGGATATAGTTAGTAAGTTGAGCCAAAGGAAGTTCACTGATATAAGCCAGAAATGATAAATCGCGTGCATATGTGTGTCCTTGTAAAGTGCAAGGTTGTGTTTCTTATGGGGAAGCTTCCTCTTTTCCTTCAGTCAGCGAAGGAGAGGCTGCCACTACTTGCTGAAGAAAAGACCATCCTCCCTGCTTCTATTGGGATGCAGCTCAATCTCACTGGCTTCTCTGATAAGGCAGAACATGTATAAGGATTTAATGGAAAGTAATTTGGTGTCCTAGAGTGGGATGTAACATTCGCTGCTGAAGTTATACTCAGCCACTGCTGCCTTGTCTTGCTGTTATTGTTTGCAGTCAAGAATACAGAAGAGTTTATATCTAACTCTCGATACAGCTCAGACTTACATCCACCATCAATAAAACTGACTAAATATAAAAAGGGGGTTTATTACTCTGGGATTAAAATTTTCAATCATTTACCCCACAATATCAAAAATTTACCTTGGAATGTAAAAATTTAAATTAACTCTAAAAAGGTTTCTTTTGATCATCATCATCATCATCATATATCTTTCATGGAGTTGGGCCACTTGTTGACCCGTTCTGATCTCACGTATCCAGAAGTCTCTTCAAAGGTCTACCATGATTCCTTCTGCCAGTTGGGGAGTAGTATTTCATTACCCTGGGTAACCTATTTTGAGGCATTCTATTTACATGTTGTATCCAACTTCTCTTGTATTCCAGTAATTTAGGAAGTGTGTCATCCCCGTTGTGTGTGTGAAATTTGGAAAGGGTATGTAGTCAAACACAACTATATCACTTAAGGTGTATTTAATGGCTATACTAGACAACTACATGTTTCGGCCTTTACTGGCCATCTTCAGGTTGTCTTCAAGAGAACTTAAGGTCTTACTGTATACATTGTGTGCACACGTGGTGCAGAGATATCTACATACAGGCCTTATTGCATAATGTAATTTCTATATGTGGTGGTATGCTCTGACTAGAGGCACGATAGGTACTGGTGGCTAGTTTCAAGTTTGAAGGTTCTTGTTGCACTGGTGTTATGAAGAGGCGTGTAGAGATCTCTGCACCACGTGTGCGCACAATGTATATAGTAGGACCTTAAGTTCTCTTAAAGACAACCTGAAGATGGCCTGTAAATGCCGTAACATGTAGTTGTCTAGTATAGCCATTAAATACACCTTAATTGACATAGTTGTGTTTGACTACATACCCTTTCCAATTTCAGTAATTTGTCCAAAACTGGTGTTATTTTTAACTCCTTTGCAATTTGTTTCTTTTGATGGGTTCATTTTATACACTTGATATTTTGACTTGATTTCTAGGAGTGATCTTGGTACTTTTATGTAACTTTATATAAATTTTGTACAAATTTTAAATACAAATAGTTTCATTCCCAACAACTTTAATTCATAATCTATTACTTATGTGTATCTATTACTTATGTTTATTTCCTATGATGAATTGTTATGTAATTCTACTTTCTCTTATGTGCAGTATAGTAATTACGCTGTCAAATTATTCATATTACTAACGTGTGATTGATTGACTTAAGCTACAACAGATGCTTGCTACAGCATACACATCATAACATTATATAGTGTATTCATATCTATGTTGACTATTCCTATACCTAAATGGGGTTTATCCCGAAAGATCCATGGAATGTAAAATATAAATAAATAAATGTGCCAGTAACGGTCAGAATCCAGTTGTTGCGGCACTTGGTGGATATCACTGGCTCCCTCACAATGAACTAGCCACATCACACAAAGAACTCTCATGAGTTCATTTCCCACTTTGGTCTGTCTATGTAACGAAATGGCAGATGACATGGTCAGCTCCAATACGCATTTTTTCTGCACTGGGCCAATTAGGGAAGCCTTATGCTTCTTGGGTTGACATGCAAAGGAAGACATCATATGCAGCCTCAACATGGAACATCACAACCACATCTTGGAAACATAAAATGCCCTCCTCCAAATCCTGATTCAAGGATCATGTCATCAGCAAGACGAAAATGACTCAGCTCCATCCCAACATGAACAGGGAGGATGGCCTTAACTTCATCAGGTCATAAAAACCTCTCATTCACTCCCTGAAGGAAAAGAGGAAGCCACCCTGAAGATACTATCTGCAACGGAGGAAAGTTTCCTACTTAAAGAGTACCTCCAATTACTTCTAACTTACCCCCGCTATCTTTATTTTTTATTTTGATTTTTTATTTTCCTTTTACTTTTTTATTAGTATCCTTATTATATTTTATTACACTAAACAATCCATATTGTCCTATCTTATTATATTTATCATACCAAATAACCATGTGATTGTTGTACACACTTGTGTTGATGTCACCCCTAAATCCCAACAAATATGACGATTTCCATATCCATATGGATTATGTAATCTTGTACAGATTTATGGAAGGAAAATAAATGATATGATATATATCATATATCATGTGATGTGATATGATACAAAACCTTAGGAATATGGTCCTTTTCAGGGACACACATATTTATGGCTTCTAATTTCCTGGACACCTCACTTAACATCCTGTCTCTATCTGTCACATTGAAAAACTGTTACTTCCTTTCCATACCACACACCAGACCACCCCTCCCCCCATCAGCTCCCCATAACTCTCCTACCCAATGCCCAGTACTACCACTTCCAAATTGCTATGCCAACCACGCTTATCTATACAGTGAGACATGCTGTTTAACTCTTTGTCATCATGCTTATCATACACACCCTGGCTTACCTATCTGCCTATGCTCATGTCATTACTAAGGGTTGTCCAGTCTGCATCATCAGTATGAAATGCAACCAAAGGATGCACCTACATCCACATAACACAGCTGTGGCTCACAAACCCTACAGTGTAGACTGTGGGCAAAACAAAATTTTCTGAACTTCACAAGGTGCATGATAAAGAAAAAAAAAACAGACCCCCACGATTGATCTGTTCAGGGGTCAAAACTTTTCCTAACTCAGTGGATATGTAAACTCTCTGAATAACCAATTTCTTATATTAATCCACAAAATGCCATCACACGACACCATGGTTGGTGTGTGGCATGCTGTGATTGCAACTTGAATTATTGGGCCAATTTTTTCTGAGGCCATAAATACACAATATGATACCCACATTCTAATGCTATTTTTGAAAAGCTATTTATCTGCTAGAAAACTTTCTTCAGCAAGATGGTGCAAATAATTCTGCATGTTGTTTAAGGACACTTTCTGAGACAGAATAATAAGCTGGGGATTTTGACCACCTCATTCACCAGATCTGAACTTCTACGATCGATTTTTACTTGTCGGGCATATTAAAGGACACAGCGTGTAGTAATAAACCCCACACTGAAGACATTGTGACAAAAAATTTTCAGAATATTTTCAGTTTCACCAGCAGAACTCTGTGTTATGAATAACATGTTACGTGTGACACGTCTGCTAGCTGAAGGAAACCATTTCAGGAAAACTCCTTAAATATGACAGGCAAAAACCAAATATTTACACCAAACAGTAAACTCCCAACTTTCCAGCTCCTTCTCTAAATACATGAAATAATTAAAAACCTAACATTAACAGCAATACATTAACCTACAACACTGGCACCAACTAACTGCAAATTGGAATAGATGTGATGGCTTCACTATGTCACCGCATGAAATGGTAGAAGAGACCAGCAAGATTTGTTGATAAAATACGGTGCATATATATATATAGTACACCGATATTTCTGGTGCAACTATTTTTAACTATTTAGGCGCTGATGACGGAGACGGCATGCTCCATCAAAAGTCGCGAACTCTACCAAATGAAATGACATCATTTTCCAGGAAGACTTGCATCTTCGTCACCACTGTGAAAACCTCAATCTCGCACAAACCTCACATTTAACCTAAATTCAAATACGAAATAACAGACGTGGGAAACAGCTGACATATATATTCAAATTATGACTATTTGATACAACACCAACTCTAAACTGAATCAACATTTTACACAATATGTTCATCGTTTCAACATCAACTTCCACGCAAGCAGAAGTGAACGACCCACCTTATCAAAGGTTAGTCTGAAGCATCAAGCGTAACAGCATAAAATATATTATCAGTACCTGCGGATATCCGGGATAACCAGGGTAACTCATGATTCCTGGCCTGTAATAAAAAAGAAACCTTTTTTTATAAGCATTTTACAACTTTCTCATATCGGAACCTCATACTGTCCCGACAACAGTTAACCACGAAAGACAATGATAATCATGGTCACTCCCATTTGTAGCATATGACAAAAGCATATTATAATCTAAGCTGTCAACACTTTGATACTCACGCTTCTTTGATCTAACACTCTGACCTACTTCTCCTGACACACTACAGTACACTCACACAATAGACGCCTACTACGACACCTCGTGATTCATAAACAAGCGTGTTTATCATCGCCGTCATGCGAAACTTCGGATCATGTCGGAATAAATCGGTTACACGGTATTGCGTAACCCACGTGCCGTCACGCGGTGCCTAGTACATGCGTCCGTGTGTTTACACCGTTCTGCCATCTACTCCTGGGAGAAACAACTACTAGCACGCCGGCACCGGTAATGTCCAACGGTACTTGAGTGAAGCACATTGTATCCACACCAGACATTGCAACATCTCATATTAAGCAATACACAAACTGAGGGCTCAGATTGGGGTGTTCTGGGTTGTGGCGTCGTATAGTTAATTAGAAGCTACTATTTTTAATAATATTAATAATACTTATTTTAAAATGCATGGTCCCTCCATTATTCATATGATCCTGCAATGAAATATGATTAATACATGAAAGGGTGTTATTTTACAATGGAACATTACGACCGTGGTACATTTAAAATGGCTAATGTACTGTATGGACATCAACATCAGATTTACTAAATTGATGACTTGTTACATAACAAGTTCCACAGAACTGCACTGCAGTTCCTTTCAATGATCTTCTATCATAGAAAATGAAAACGATCACTTGTGTGGAGTTACTGCAGGAATTAAAGAAGCCGTATTGATGTCAACACACGTTAGACTAATAGCTTAGCAACTATCACACCCAACATTTTGAACAGAATGTAACTTAAGTATTCTGATATATGGCTTCACAGCTGCATCAATTGCTACATGCCTGAAGTCTGTAAACATGTCTAACAGTATGCTAATAAACAAAGCCATACTGACTCCCTTTTTTTGCCAGTTCTCTTAATACTCAAACTGGGAATGAACTTTCATGGGCACTGCCAGAAAATTTTCCCATATGGGTTGCAGTAAGAAAATTTGCTCACAAGCTTAAATGTGTACTGTTTATGAATATTTTATTACATTTTGGGTCCTCATATTTAAACACAAGAGCCACATTAAATTTTACAATTAATTTTAATGTATAATATTAACATTTGGCACATTTTCATCTTCCATGCTTGTTTTTTTCCAAAAATCCTCAGGAGGTAGAAGTTTTAACATTACATCAGTGACTCTTCATATTTTTGGGGTCATGGAACACACTGGGTATGTGAAGAAAGCTACAGAACCCTCTCCAAACATCCACATGCACTCACATACACATACAATTTATTTCATTGCTTTGGAAATTGATTTTCTTCAGACAAAATATAAAACAAACTTTATACAGAATTCCCTTTCATCAGCCTTGTTCTTTCACACAAATGTCAACCCTTCCTGAAAAAAAATCCAAATTGTGCCCCATAAAACTAAAATTTAAATTTTGATCGATGTGTATCTCAGTGACAGGACAGCTACTCTTTAGCCAGAATAGAAGATTGAAATTGTAGACTGTTATTTGACATGGTAATATACATATCATCATTTACATCAAATTAATTTTTTTTACTTTTCCCTTTGAGGGTGACAAGTGCCCACACCCCTTAGCCACGAAGAATGCAGCAGCAAAATGAGGCAGAGCTCTCACATCACTCTGCCATGTGAGGGTAGGGTTGTGTCATGGAACACCAGAATTCTCCAAGACACTGTTCAGTTCCCGTCAAATTGCATAATTTCCTTGTCCTTGAGACAGTGAGGTTATATTTGGCACAGTCTGCATCACTGATGTTATGTCAGCAAGCCTTTGAAACCAAGCTTGCTTCCTACATAAAAAAGATTTACAGTCTGACATATTTTCAGGACCAACAGACAAAATAAGGTGCTCCTTCAGATTTGTTGGATTCTTGTTTCCCTTGGCTAGAAACCTGCCACATAAAAAGCGCTGTGCCTTTTATGTCCCATTACGTTTGGGAATGAAAGTGAAACCCCATATATAACATGCACTGCATTCTTTTTCTTTGATATTTCCCCATCTAAAACTGGACACACAATGGGGGAGCAGCACTGTACCATAACTTATATAGAAAGCAGTAACTAATGCATAAAAATTAAAGAAATAAGCTTATGCCAGCCAAATGGACACAGCACATGTGAAGCATAGCCATTACTGAGTATGTGGCTGTGCCAGATCAGCTACTGGTCACACACCAACTTCGTTTGCATTGTTACAATATACATGCACATTATTTCCTTGTCAGTCTATCTTCCTGCATCCACAAGCGCTATACAGTATTATAATAACTAGTCTGGAATAAAAGAATATATAAAGTACGCTTGAAAAGACTAAATTTTTACCTTAAAATTCAACATGGCCAGATGTAACACAATGTCACACAGTCATGATGCCAAGGTGCATTTCCTTTCATTCCTATCAGTGCACGGACATGACACATGCCCCTCTATGAATGTGAAGATGTCGACTGCACATTACCTGACCACAAACACAGTGGTTCAGAAGTTATCATTCCACTATTTACCAGTCTTATGTGCACACTGTGCGCTGTGGTACACATGTGTGGGTGTTTTGGTAATATGTGTAATTGTATTTACTGTGTTTTTGTATTGTTTCATTTATGTATATTTATTCTTTTTATGCTTTTGTTTAATTATGTAAGTTATGTATTTTTAGGTTATGTTCATGTATTTTTATTGTTATGTATGTTCTGTTCTGCATATACTGTTTTCATCGTGCCAACTGGCACTTTGCGGCTACCCTGACTGAGGTTTTTCCATGCTTTTTCCTCAGTTGTACGGCAAATGCCAAGGTATAACTCGCAACAAGATGGGGCACGGCCCACACTCTTCCCAAATTAATTGTGTTGTTCTGTGTATTGTTTGTGTGTAAATGTGTACTGTACTACTGCCCAGAGGTGTCAACCCAAATGCAGGTAACATGTATATGTATATCTATTACATTGAAACTCAGAAGGTGGTGTGTGGCAACTGTCAGTATCTGTGCGTGACGTGCACATACAGAACCACATGGTTAAGTCAGATAGGTGTACAGTGATTTCTCACCTATCCCAGACAGCAGTATCCCATGCCAACTTACATTTGTTTGCAGGTGACACAGCATTTTAATAAGTGACATAAAAAATTTGTCTCATGAAGGCAGTTTTCAAAGTAAGAAGAAGGAAAAGAAGAACACCTAATTTTTTGCACCTTTCTCATGTTCCCTGTAATGGACCACCACCTATGACCCCCCCCCCCACATTACCCAGGTGTTTTTATGTGGTTCTTGGCGTTATAAAAGAAACATTTATATGTCACATATTTCCTTTTATATGTCACATATTTTCTTATTATCTATGTGCTAAATTCTTTCTTATCCTTGTAGCAGACTTTCTCCAGTTGCTGTTCCCGTTATTTAGTTAATCTGATGTCTAGTCACTGTTATCTGGTCACTTCCTAATTCTGAAACACCTCCGCAAAGGACATAAATATTACACCCGGCAAATCTTCACAGTGTTCAAAACCCTTGACAAAAGGACAGTCAGTCATACAAATATAAAAATATTTAACACATTCTGGAAGGGCAGTTTCTTTTATCCATTGACAGGATCATTACATTACACAGCAGTACAGATGTCAGTAGGTACAGCAACAACAATATTTCTAAGACAAAAAAAAAGTGAACAATTTGCAAAGGAGAGAATTACATGGGAAACACAATACATAACAACCACAACGGACACAATAACAGCAACAACAAAACAACAACAAGTGTTATAACGCAAACATACAATAATTATCATTCCAGTCAATAAAATGGTTTTGCTGTACTTAAAGTTAGCTAGAAAGGGAACCAAACCACACATATGTAACATTTTACAGTCAAAACACAAAGAGGAACACACTTTACATTTTTGATTCACATTACCCTTCAAGATTTTATGCTTTTGCTGATTATCCATTCAATTTTCCACCTTTACTGCACCAAATTTTGTTTCTGCAACACTTTCACACAAACCACAATACAGATCACATATCAAGCACACATACTGTTGAACTGGCACTTATCTTCTGATTTGAAGTTCTGGGTTCTGATACTGTGTAGCCTTCCAGGGAGATACCAACATTTCTGAGAAACACACTGGTTCTCTTAAGGTTTACGTGAGTAGAGTAAAAGTGCAGTGGTTACTCAGAGCAGGGAACAGAACAGCGCCCTGTCTAGTCCAGTAAAAGGAAAGCAATGAAACTGGTTCGGATAGGGCCCATCCTTCCATCACCGTTCTCACACTGATGCTGGAGAAGAATTTGGACGGTGCCGCCAAAACAGTGGTTTTCACCAGCTAGACTTCACAGCATTGGAATGCACGTGTCACACGGCACTTACTGTGTGATACAACGCAGTAAAATATACCATCATCAACTTCAGGTAGTGGGCTCATATCCCACTTTGTACCTGCTGCTTTCCAGATGTTGGCAGTAAGACATATATTCATTGTAAACATCACAAATACAACACATGTAAAATTGGTGGAAAGACTGGATTTTACCATCTTCAAACTTCCAGTGTTTTTATACACTTTCCCTTCACTTTGATGAGCTGCCTTTGTTACAGGTAAGAACCTCTTCATCCCCAGCCAATTCTTAGGTTTGCCTTCCCTTCTGACAAGCTGGCAAGACATGTAGCCCCAGCATGGCCAATCAGGTCATTTCAGGTTGTTGAGAATTCAAATCAGGACAAGGTGATAACTCTTGGGAAAGTTTTCTTAACACACAAAGCATTCATATAATTTACACGCAATCACCGGTTTCACATTTTCCTTAGACACAGCCAATTACAATGCTTTAAATGTTTTGTATCAGTCTGTTACACAAATGCGACAGGAACATATTCGTATTAGAGGATGTGTTTCTAAAGAACAAACCCTAAAATTTTTTCTTGTGTAAGACATAAATAAACACACATTTTACATCCTAGACACATTTTAAATATAAAGTTGAAATGTACATATACAGGGATTTAGGTCTCTTGAAACACTATACCCAGCCAAGGATATGTTACATGTTGAAACAAATAGTGCGTGAATGTTTAAGGGTTGTTCTGTTTATTCGAACGAAGTCGTGCTAAGCCTGAACGCTCCTCCTCGTCATCGCTGGCATATGACGACATTCCTGGAACTACTACTCTGGTGGAAGTTGCCTGCATTAGTTCCTGATCTGGGCCCGTCCTGTTCTCGTACAGAAGGATGTTGAGTGTCTCTTCATAAATCCGAGCATCTGGAAACTCAACCTGAAGTGTAGAAAGAATTAATGAGATTACAGAATTTCAGACTACAGAGAAAAAAACAAAAGGAACTAAGGAGATACACGGTGATATGAATCAATGTTTCCTATGACCCATGAAGCAGCTGCATGTCCTCTTCCAGCATGCGTCGCCACCTTCCACTCCAGTCACCTAGCAATTTTGTTCACATGAATATTGGTGAAGTTAACCTTTGCTAATGACCACTGTTCTGGTCTGCTTGACGTTGGTCTGAGGGCGCTGCAAGTAAACACGACATGCAGAAACGGGGAACCTACAACTTCCTTCCATGACATCATTATTACCATATTCATTCCTTACACTTAGTTGCGTTAACATTTTTATGCAGCTGCGACATATTTAAAGACATGACTAATACTACAGATATGCGTCACTTATGACGGGGATACGTTCTGAGAAAAGCGTCATTAGGCAATTTCGTCATTGTGCAAACATCATAGAGCAGTGTTTCTCAACTGCCAAGCCGCGGCCCGGTACTGGGCCCTGGCATCAATTATACCGGGCCGCGAGAAATTCTCCTGGAATTGATAACTAATTTAAATGTAATTTTATATTTGTCAACATGCCACACTGTACACATAATTGTACTAATACTCTTTATGATTATTACATAATTAATTATTAATACTTATGTTAGTTTAACCCTTATCCTGCTAATGTGGAGAATATGGTGAGCTGGGTTGCTTAGTTGGAACAATGACTCAGAAATGGTCTAGACAGTTGCAGAACTGTGGTTTAGTTCTCTGCAAAGTAAAGATTCTTCTCTGTGCCATGATGAGACCATTTACAGGGCCCACACAGCCTCCGGTCTTAAGTGCACTAAGGGTTGTTTCCCTGGGAGTTAGTGGCCAGGGCATGACACCAACCATTCACCTCTGTCCATTGTCAAGATTCAGGCATGTAATGTTACACTTCCATGAAAAGACACATGCTCATGCTGTGTTGTAGTACCACCAACAAAATACAATTTAACTGTGTGTCATGACATATCATCTGTGAATTTTGTTATTCTTGTGGATGCCCAGGTACTGGCTCTGTTATCCTCTTCCCCCTTCCTTATCTCTTCACACGTACCACTGACTACTGGCTTTCCATACACAACTCACTATGTACTTCAAGCTAGAACTGTGCTATTGAAATTCTGAACTAGTCTTTGATACTGAAGTCATAGTTTAGAGTTGGTACGAGCATGTTAGCAGATCCTTAACCCTTAGCCACCGAACAACATATATATATGTCGCACAGTGAGCCCTTTAAATAGCCGAAAGGCCACTAAAGTGGCCGGGGGGGAGGGGTGGGGATTTAATTCCAGCGTCAAACATTTAATTCTGGCATCAAAGGGTTAACTGGTGCTGTGGTGTTTGTATATTAAATGCGGCATACTGGTCATTTGATGATTCACCCAACGATTATGCACGTTCTGTTATTATTCATTCACTGTTTATAACAAATTGTTATTTGTTACTTTGACTCTCCTCTTAACGTTATGCGCACACATCCTGGCTGCCTGGGTTGCCCAGGTGACTAAATTTTGCATGGTCAGGTCCAATATGTTCAGCATAATTATTGCCAATTTTGGCCTTAACGAAAAATGCATATCAGGTCGCGTGTGCCGAGCAGAAAATGCCACGTAACAGTGATACTGACAGATCAACCCCAAACTGTAGCTTCTCTGTACTGAACTCTTGCACATCACCCTTCTAATGTCCAGAGTTTGGAAATAGTTCCAAGATTTTTAGAATATTCATGGACCTCTGGTTATGTGTGCTCTTGCACCACACCTCATAATTACACAGTTCCCTGACTCTGCTCGATTCATGCATTTATGGGGAAGTCTGATTTTGGGAGCAGGCGGAGCAGCTTCAGCTTGTGAGTGCAGTCCTCATTAAATCAAACTCCACTCAACGTCTACATTTATTGCTTGTAATGGCAAATGACCCATTCAGATCCTAATCATATGGGTGGAGTAACATAATAATCAATAAATTTCCTTAAAAAACGTATTTGACACATGTCACAGATAACCAAAACATGTCAAGTTTCCCTTGGGAATCACTTCATACCATTATATAACAAATCTGCAACAAATATCTGTTCCTGTTACACACTAAACCCCTTCATACTCAAGGTTACTGTAATCTGAAACCATTCAGTGCTTGTACCAAGTTTACTTTTTTGTTTGGGAGTACTGAAAAGTGACATAAAGATAATATCTTGTGATATACATGACACTATGAAGTATGGTGCACCCTGGTGGCACAAAATATACTTGATGTTTGACCTCCGACCTCTGTCCATGTTTAAGAGCATGCTGTGGGTCACCCTAGTCACAGCATATTGTATGGAGGCTTCCAACTGCTAACATCATTAAATTTTAAGTTCATTGTTCCGTGCATCGTAATTCAATGTTGATAAAAATCCAACCAGATGCAACAGTATGCAGATATTTATTTACTGCAAAGTAACTCTACATGTTTCGGGTGTCACAGCACCCCATCATCAGGAGTACTAAAAACTGTAACCGCAGCCTCCAGTACAGGTACAGGTACCAGAGGCCACGGTTACAGTTTTCATTACTCCTGATGATGGGTGCTGTGACACCCAAAACATGTAGAGTGACTTTGCAGTACATAAACATCTCCATACTTTTGCATCTGGTTGGATTTTTATTAACATTGCTAACATCATTGTTTATCACCTGGAAGACAAGGTTCTAAACAATCCCATATAGGGAAATATCCAATGGAGTCTGGTGACCTTGCAGGCCAGGCAATTGATATTCCTATAATGATCCATCCACAAGGCAACATGTAATCACGGTGATTCCTCACAATGTGGCTGAAGTGAGCTGGTGCTCGATCTTGTTGGAAGAAAGTTCCAGGTGGCATATGTAGTTGGTTCATAAAAGAAGTAGGGTTTAATCACAGTATGGTGCATTAAGCCACACCACACACTGACTCTGACACAGTCTCTCTCTCCAGTTCACATGTTAACATGTTTATTTTCCTTTCCCTAAATCCTGCAATTGTGCCTATTTACACCTCCACTTACACGAAGTTCAGCTCATCTGAGAGATACATGGAGACTGAACATCATCTGGACATTTGTCATGCCGCCACAGGTGCCTGCCCTGATATCTATGAAGGTAGGCAGTAAGTCAGAAAAAAAAAACCGTTTGAGTCTTCTCTTATAATGGTGCAAACTGGTAGTCTGTATAATAAACAGATTTATGGACAAAAATTTTTCTTTTTGGATACCTACCATCTGAAACACCCAGTAACTTCTGATCATGGTTAAGAAACTCAAATTTCACGTCTACAATTTAATTACTATGCCAAATAACACATTCAAAAATTTTGTTTATACAATTTCTTCTATATTACACAAAGCAGCAGAAAATGAGAAAAAGTGCCTAAACAGTAGGTACGAAAACTGCCTTGAGAGGCGTATTTTGTAACTGGTCCACCATTACAACGGTCTTCAGTCAGATGGCTTAGAATAGTGAAACCCATTGTGTGTGATTCAAGATCCGTATGGAAATGGCTTTGAGGAGCAGTTTTCTGGGATGAGGCTATGTGCAGTTTGGTAGAAAAGTAATAACATTCTAGGGGACATACCACCTCACTCTTCTACCCTGAATATGGAGACAGCCGGTTCCTTTCAAACAGTGGTCAGTTTGTACCAGACTGTGTGATATCACATCTTGGAAGAAGTATTCCCTCCAAACCCACTAAACTACCCTTTACATTGGCTTTACATACAGTCATGAGACCTCATGGAGTGGAGACATTCTGACCGTCAAATTAATTGGTTTGTCCAAAACCAATCATAAGGTTGGAGCTCCACTCTAGTTAGTCAAAAACCAAATTTAATATTCTTTATTTTATGGTCTACTAAATAGTGTCAACAGTATTTCAAACAACAGACCATAAAATTATAGGATGATTTGTCAAAATTTAACTGGAAAGGATACAGAAGGGAGCAGACATGACCAAATGTGAGGTTCTGTTCCAATATATACCTGCAGAGAATTTGAAAGACACCAAAGGTTTCAGGTCAACCAGCCCATCTTTGGGCTGAGAATGAAACCTAGCATTGACTAAACAGAAGGTGGAAGTGTTAACCACTCAACTGCAATGCTCAGTGAAATTTAACACAGTTACAGCTGGGCAAAATGCACTGCCATCTGTCCATTACAGAAACAAACTAAATACACAACAAAAAACAAAGAAACATTTAAGACAAAAGAGAGGTCTCTGTGCTTAATTAAGCACAATGTAAAGGTAAAGCAATCCCTACAATGGCCTGATCAGGCCTTGAGGGTTCCAAGAGGTTGAGGCTCCCAGATTTCATGACAATCGGCACATGAAGGTGGTAAAGTTGTCAGCCCTATGCACCGGCTTCCTTTACCTCCAGGTAATATTCCCAGAACTCATTTCTGTTAGAGGCTGAGTCAACCCCATGGCCATAGTGCATTCGGAAGGGTTATGCCAATGAATTGCAATGATGTCATCAGAAATCGAACCCAGAACCTTCCGGCTTGGAGCACAGTGCCACAATCAACTGTGCCACTGCATGCCCCAAGCACCATGTAAGGAACATAAATAAGGCAGCGAAGTTACAACTTCATGTCAGAATAAAGCTAAAGACCCCCCCACCCAAACACCCACTGGACAGAATAGGTATGCATCACAGCCATCCTGGGTAGTATGGAGAAGAAAAATCTCTACTCCTGCTGAGTAACGAAAAGTGGTAATAGCAAATTTTACTTAACACAATGTCAGATGTCAAAGAACTTCTAATGTTACCTTCGTGTGCTTCTTATCTGTGGCATACACGATCGAAGTGCAACAGACTTCAGCCACTTTCTTGCCATGACCATAGAAACTCCAACAACAAATTTCACTTGATCCTATGACATCCTTAATGAAAAGAACTCGACCACTAAATCGCAGAGACAGCTTGTCAAACAGCTCAATATTCTTGAGTAAGTTGTCATCAGATGTGCTACATAACAAAAAGAACAGACCCTTTATTAACAAATTATGAATAGACCAATAAATATGACAGTCAATAAAAGTAAAATTTGCTCCTGCCCAGATAATTTAAATAATGAAACACTCACCCTGTATAAGAATACTTGTTATTATGTCTGTTTATCAGCAGCTTCACAACAGGCTGAAATAAATAACATCTCATTAGTCTTATCAGAACCTTCAGTTGTCATTCCGGCTATCTTCCAAGCATCTGACCAATAAAATTACCTGCCTCTTATAACAGAAGCCAACAAGATGCACTATTTCTCAAATTTATTTTGATAAAGAACTCTACATGTTTCGGACAGATCTACTGTCCATCATCAAGAGTCTCAACACTGTATACACAGCAACAGGTATTTGTCATGCTAGTTATGTTGACTGTCTGCTAGCGAGGTCAGGATGGAACTGACCTTGCTAGCAGACAGTCAACAGCACTAGCATGACAAATACCAACTGCTGTGAATACAGTATTAAGACTCATGATGATGTACAGTAGATCTGTCCGAAACATGTAGAGTTCTTTACCAAAACAAATTTGAGAAATAGTGCATCTTGTTGGCTCCTATTACAAGAATATATCATGATGCACGGTCCTCTGAATATAAAAAATTACCTGCTTTTTCTTTTTAAAGTGATTCATCTCTGTTGTGTTCTAGTATCACAATAAAACCAACATATGATCCATCAACGCAACATATATGCTTAAATGTCAAAAGACAGGCACATGTTTCCGCTACTGAAAGTAGCCATCATCTGGCTGTACCAACCCAAATACTTGAATGATATGTTTCTAATACAGACGATACAGCTACTACCAACTGGCTATATATTCTATACAATTACTACATTTTATATATTTTATCTTTTCTGTCTGAAATGTTCCTGTACATTATTTCATTAGAACTACATAATGTAAACTATTAGATACCAAACTATAAGCTTCAGTTACAAATATTTCCTTTTTTACCTGTGTTCATGTGCAGCCTGATGACAGTTACGTCTAGCAGGCAAAACAAGAAGCTGTCTTTCGATAACCAAGAATACATTTTGTGTTGATGGAAAATCTGCTGGTTTTACTGTGAAACCAACTGCACATGACTTTCCAACCTGACACATTACACACTGAAATATAAACCCCTGTGCCACTGACTATAAATCAGAATATGCTAACCTCACTGCAGAATATGTAACAGACATTTCAATCACTGTGAAACAGGTCACAAACTATCTTCACATTTGCACCGTGCACCAATGATAATTAAACACTTTAATATCCAACTAATGCACAAATTAACAGCTGCTAATTTGTCTCTAAAACAGACTGCCCTTGTTTTATCTAATTACAGTTGGAATATGCTGCCATAACACCGACCTTGTCCATGTCAATGGACATGATAGAATCATTTCCGTAATTTTTAGCCAAGCACTGTACAAGGCTCCCTGATGATGGATCCTCTGTGATCCGAAACATGTTCGAGCACTTTTAAATATTCTATAATTTTAATTGTATCTACATATTATACATTGTGCATTAGTTGGAAAATAAAGTGTTTAAAGGTCACAAACTACTAAACTCTTTATCATGCACCAGTTTTCCTGTGCATGGTACAAATAAAGTTTGCTTGTAATGAAAATTTAGATCCATACTACCTTGCTGGTTGAGCTAATGAGCAGCTGCTCCTCCTTCTGAGATGTAATAAGTGGAACTCTGCATATTGGTTCTGCATCACGCTCCCTCTTGAGGAGCGCCTGTTCGCACGATTCCGCCAGCTCGGAAATGCAGTAATATTTTGCCTCTGCTAACAATTCTGCCATCTGCTTTGCACTCTCTGGTAAAGGAACACACCCGTCTCGCAGAAAATTCAGTATTGTCCCAAAGTGCTTCCCACACCTATCAATAAGAATCCAACCTGCAAACAAATTTTACAATATAGAAAAAATATAACACACTATTAACTAAGAAGCAGCACATCCCCCCCTCAAAAAAAATTATATCCACTGACAAGGCTACACAGAGCCAACACACAGAAAACCACAGCCTAAATCATTAAGACAACTGTAAGGTTTTGCTACCATCCTCTTCACCTTAGGTGGATAGGTGTGTAGCTTCCTGCTTCTTCTCAGTGAATCAACGGCACTTTTACTCACTATTGTCACTTCAGTCTCTCTCTAAAGAAACTGCACACAGTACTCTCTTGCTTGGGTGTTTTTACCTTTTATACATGTTGTATTCTAATTTGTCTCGTATGTTTTGTTGCTAGTTTTAAGTTGTCTTCTGTGTAATTGTTGTTGGTTTACCATGTGTATTGTTGTAGTTGTCTTGTGTGTGTTGTCATCTTATGTGTATTTGTTGTACCATGTGGGCTTTTTTTTTTGTTTACTTTAGATGCTGGACTGCTGGCTAGAAGTCAGTATTCGGAAGGTCCTGCGACCGGCCACCTCGACACAGGTTTTTCTTG
>Ga0123352_10005761_pt1 | contig 18775 bp, 10 predicted proteins | sample TergutLab28metaG_FD_89700 | JGI IMG/M metagenome (GOLD analysis project Ga0123352, IMG submission 89700) | Labiotermes labralis P1 segment gut microbial communities from Petit-Saut dam, French Guiana - Lab288 P1 | ecosystem: Host-associated > Arthropoda: Insects > Digestive system > Gut ... | reverse complement strand
CACCACCTCCTCCTCCTCCTCCACCTCCTCCTCATCCTCCACCTCCTCCTCCTCCTCCCCTTCCTTCTATTGCTGTGCCTGGTCAGGGACAAACCATATTGAAAACTGTAAAGCAGACAGGCAGTTCGCTGTCCACAAGACCTGTGTCACGTATGGCCATTACTGTGGAAGACATTCGCAAAGTACAGCTCAGAAAAACACCCTCTGCTCTGCTTGTAAGTATTGCATACAAATATGCTGAAATTAAAACTTTTCAGTTGCAGACATTTAATTCAGTGTTGTTAGAGTTAAATGAGAACAAATTTATGAAGCGCATAGCAGTCAAACACAGGTGTGTTTCGTCTCCAGGGAGAGTGTCGTACACCATCTGTAACTCATAGAGGACCACTGGTGTCATTGGAAATGTTACGGTCTGTTAAACTGCGTTCCAGTCAGTCAAGATGCAGAAGCAATGAACAGAATAAAGGAACAGCGAAGTTTGTCTTCAATTCATCTAGGTGAGACCACCATAAAACAAGTTTTGACCGGGATCCATGAAGTCTACTTTCCTCTAGCACAACTAGTTACTACTTCCACTGGATGTAAGCCACATGTAACAACCAAGCAGCCGTAAGGCTCATTGGATGGGTAGTCAATAAACAGTTTTAATACACAGATTCCAGAAACAATGTATGGTGACAGGCCAAAGATTTCTTTGACATCACACATTACAACATTCTAACACAATATGAGAAGGGTTTCTCACTGGTAACCAGTGACGATTTTACTACATATCAACTACAGAAATAGTTTGCAAAATATAGTTGACTACAGAACTTAAAGGTTAAGTACATTACACCTGACAACAACTGCACATCCAAAATATGTACGTGCAAAAGGACAGCAGAGAGACAGCTCAATTGACAGTACATATTTTTACACAAGGGTATATTTTATGAATTTTATCTTATAACACAGGTCAGTGTGAGGCTGTATAATTTGCCTTGTAAACTGTTTAATTAACTCCCTGATGATGTCACTAGTTGGCCACGTGTGTGGGTGGTATAACGCAGTAGGCATTATTAAAAACAACACAGGTATTGCGATGGTTTTTATTTCAAATGTTTGGTAAACAATTTAATATGAGATCTGAGGTTTTCACAGCAGTGTTGCTGAGGATCTAGGTCTTCGGGGTTGTGATACTGTGTCCTGGGGTGAGTGGTTTCACACATTCCTCTGAATCTTCGGGAACCACTCACCCAACAAAACAGCATTACATATCAGAATACCTGAATGCTCCATCTATTTAAAAATTGTTTACATTTCTTGTATAATTAATTATGTAGTGTGTTTCAACATTTGTAGCAGTGTTTATGTTGTTACAGAGATGCGGAGATATTCTCGCGTATCGTGCAGAATGCGGAACCTAATGTGAGTGTGCAACAGAATGTTGTAGGTGAAAGCAAGTCTTGTCCAAGTGAGGAGAATGTAAACACCGCAGAGGGAAATGTCTCAAAATAATATGACTGCAAACACTTCATGGCTTTAGGATAGAAAGGAAAGATTTGTGACACTTAAATTTGACCAGATATATAAGGATATCAGGATGATTCTCAGGTGCATTTTGTACCTTTGTTTCTTTTTTATGACTTCTACTTGAAGCAGCAGTTCTGAGAAGAAATGTTGTGAAAAGTGTAATTTGTAGTTTTGGGGGTAATGTATTGGCTTTGTAGGGTAATGTGTTGTCTTTGTGGGATAATGTATCATCGTTGTGGCTTATTAGAATTGTTTTTAATCTGGAGATAGGCATGAGCTTTCTGATTTGTGTAAGCAGAGGTCTTCAGTTTCCAAAAACAGAAGGTGATATTGTTCAACATTCCTTTTGCAGGTTACTTTTGCTTCCATAACCATTGTTTAAATAATTAAAATGTTATACTTGAAAAATGTATAAAATAAAGCAGTAAATTTCTCAGGTCATGGCAGCTGCTTAAGGCCTCTTACACTGAATAACTTAAAACATGTAACCTGTATTGAATGACAGCTAGGATCAAATTTTGAAAGCCATGAAGTGAGTGTCACAGCTATTTATGATGTATGCATGATGATTATTTCATAAGGTATTGTTTAGGGGAAGTTTGTGTGACTTGCACCATCATATTCTACATACTGATGCTGTGTGCTGATCTGTAGTTTTGTTCTGCCATTTGATTACTGTTATCTTCATGGTGGGGATGTGCCTTTGGTTACGTGGCTTACTATGGTGCTTTCAGTCTTAATATGGGTCCTTATTTTATCTGACAACTATAAACTTCCACATTCTGTCCACTTATTGACAGTATTAATGTAGGCCACCCAGATGACTGCTGTATTCACAGTAGAGTGGCAGGAAGTGACAAATTATAGCTTTCATATAAAATAAGGATTCCCTGTTCATTATGGATGAGATGTTAATTCCTATAGAAGATAATACAACCTGCCTAACTTGTGAACATCTCATGGATGTATAAGAGAATTGTATTCCTTAAAACATGTCTTTTATTTGCTCTTTAAACTACTTGAAGCGTCACAACAGGGAGCAGTCTTGTGTACTGATCAATGAAAAAACGGTGCATGATTGTTGTTTGTACATCATCCTGCCATGTGCATATTTTGAACCTAGGCACTGCTCCATTAAAATACCTTGAATACTCAAGGCATAACAAACTAAGAATATTTCATAGATTTTATATGCATCTGATTTGAAAACCTACATTTCAGAAATAATGTCTGAATATCTGAAGATATTGTGTGATTTACCATTTAAAGATGTGATATCCTGTAACTACTCCTTTGATATTGAATGTCATTAGGAATGAATTAAATTCTGCTTAATAAAATGCAGATCATGCTGAGGTGATTTGAAAGTAATGTTGTAATTGAGTTGCTGATGATTCAGTTGTATGATTAACGAAATGGTTTAGCAAATTTCTACCAATCTTCTTACTGTTTAGCTCCAGGCTTTGTGATCCTTATGAAAATGACACATCTCTTTAAAACTCAGCTATCAGAATGCTTGCATTTACATTAGCTGAATGCAGATTAATTGTTAATATTATGTATAATAATGAATGTTTCTCAGTCTAGGTTGCACACTGCAACACAATCTAATTTATTTTTGATGATGATTTAGCATGTTTGCCTTGATGGTTACTTTGCAATATGTTTTTCTTTTTATAATGCTTCTGAAGTTGATGATTCTGTTGTACACACAGGTGGTGATGGAAAAATTAATTTTTTATTGAAGATATTTGATAACTGGCAATTAAAAATATCAAGAAATTGAGCTTGTTACTATAGTCATCTGCAATATCCTAAGTGGCTTTCACATTCCTGACTTCAGGACTCCTCTACAGGGACCAGAATCATGACATGAACATACACAGACCCATAAGTGTTATCACTGTGAATTATAGGCCTTCGAACTAAAGCAGAGGTTCCCAAAGTTTCTTCCAACTAGCACCCTGTGCTGCACAGTCACATATTTGCAGGACTGCACCTAATGAAAACTCTTAGAAAAATGTTACTAAATTGGCTGTAGTATCTTGGTAAACATAGTTTATTGAATATGTCATGGTTTGGCTTAAGAAAATATATTTCTTAACATAGCTCTGTTTGAAGACTAGGCACACATGGACAGTGCATCATGGACTGGATTGACCTGGCAGAAGACAGGGACAAGTGGCAGGCTGTTGTGAACATAGTAATTACCCTTTGGTGTCCAATTTCTTGAGTAGCTGAGGAACTATCAGCTTCTCAAGAAGGGCTGTGTTGGTAGTTATTGTTTTGCATTAGGTACAAGAATAAAAGTACACAGAATTACCCATGCAAAATGTTTTACAGTTTGTACAAATCAGAATGCTTTGCAACTCACTGTCTGTGGTTGTCAGTAGGTGATGATATGGTCCATTAAAGTTACGAATTTTGTGAAAGCTTGACCTTTGAACTCTTGCATGTTTCTAATATTACATGAGGAAATGTTGGCAAACCACAAATCACTTATTTTGTATACAGAGGTATGGTTGTTATCAAGTGGAGAAGTTCTTGAATGACTAGTTGAACTGAAAGAAGTTGGTGTGTCAGATTTTAAGTTCCCACAGCCATATTATTGAAGATGCTGATCTGGGTTGTGACACTATGTCACTGGGTGTTTTCCAACACTTTGAAGGCATTATATTTCCTTCAGAACACTGGGAAACACCTACCCAGCAACACAGTGTCACATCCCAGATCTGAATCCTCAAGAAGTAGGCAAGACTGTACAGGATTTTTGATTCTCAACTTGATCAACACTTTGAAGAGATGATAACTTCCTCTTCTTTCACTTATCAGGTATATTGATAATCTCAGCAGACTAATCACCACTCCTTAAGATCTGAGTACAAAAATTTGTTACTCTTTGACAAAGTTCCAGGATGCGTCAAAAAGTGACACTGGAAAAGCCTATGTGACAGCACAGAAATGTTTGGCAGTATGAATATATCCAAAGAAAATGATAAGAATTTTAAAATATTAACCAAACTTCTGACAGACCTCACCCAATGAGTCACTTTTCACGTAGTATGAATGGATCCAAAATCCATTTGCAGTTACATTTGATGAGAACATAAGTCACCCTCTATAAAATCTCAAGTCATACCTGATGAAACTTGACTGCAATACATTCCTCAGCATTAGGGTTTGAGCTCTTCCAGATAATTGGAGTTATATGCCAAATGGATACATGTAACTCACAACTAGCTATTGATGTACTACTTTTTGACACAACATACCTGTTAAAAAAAGTTTTTCACCAATGACAGCAGCTAAAACCAGCATCCAACATACAGTACATTATTTTACTATGAATGGAATATTGTGTGGACTGCAGAAGTTAATGATACTACTGTACACAGCAGGATGCATTTATACAGATCTATGAGGGTGAAAGTTGAACAATGAGGAAGTTCATAAATATACTCTTCACTCAGTATTTTAGGATGAATAAACCAAAGGGTAAGGGATAGGTGTGGCCTTAGCACAGGCAGAGAGATATTTCAGACTGGGAGTGTACATTGAAACTTTTTAGCAAATTTCATTTTACTTTAATTTTGTAAAATGCTTTAGAGGGAATTTATGTTGAACCTTGTATCATTATTCTCATAAATTGATCATAGAAGAAACTTAGACATATACATTTCATCAAAACTTAATATTGATTTTTTCTTGGCTAGGTAGTATGAATAGCTGTGTAGCACAATGTATGGTCATTGTGACCATACATGTCTGGTATACATGTATTTGATTTTTGTTTTGAAATACTTTCCATACAAACGTGTTCTCTTTCTGATAAGAATGCAAGAGTAATTGCTTTTGGTAATTTTAATAGGCATCATTTGATAAGTAATGTCAATTAATTGTTCGTGATTAAACTACCGCCCTTCGTGAATGGTTGATAGAAGGGAAATGACTGTTCACATGAGGGAGCTCAGTTTGTTTCGGGGATGTGTGCTGTACAAGCTATCAAGATTTACATGTGTGAGATTGTGATATGAATAAATCAGTTTCAATATTCTATTACAAGACTTTCATCAGTAGTAATTAAATATGAAGGGCAATGAAGTATGAAATTCACACATACTCCTGTGTTTAATGAAGCACCACGCCATGAAACTGGGAATGGAGGTATAAATCCACTTATTCTTAATTTCGTCATTACATTGAAATGTCGGCGATTTGTCATGACTTATTCAGCAAGTCCAGTTTGGACGTAGAATTTAAGTGATTTATTTGCATGCTATGAAGTCAGAACAGGTTAATACCTTTGATACAGAACAAAGCAGGAAAATGTTACATACATATGGTTGTAGCTGGCACTATACATCTGATAAAGCTTAGTTTATCCTTCTCTATTTACAGTAAATTATTCTTCTACAGAGTAAAAGAGTTGAGCACGTAAATATTCTTTAGGGCCTTTTTAAATTGTTTAGGGTTATCACTTAAATATTTGATACTTTGTGGGCGACTTAAAGGTCAAATTGCCATTCCTGCTGGAAATCAAATCCTTGTCGTACAACTAGTATTTAATCTGATATAGTGTCCCTTATACTACCTAATCCCTGGCTGTTTCACGCGTAATCATTTATAATAAATAAGGAAATTGTGTATCGAACATTTTTGGCACTGTTCTACCCACATATTCATCCGCCACGCCAGCTGTATCAAAATAGTTATATTGGTAGTTAGAAAAAAATTTGATTGCTCATTTGAATCAGCAACGATGATCACTGATAACCATTAATTCAAGTACATGGTCTGTTGCAACTATCGATTTAGTTGCGCATATGTAACTTTTTTTTTTTTACTCGTTATTTGTGCTGATGATCATATGTTTTGATGATGGATTATTAGCTGCCATCTTGAAAATGGTGCTGAGTGTTACGTGTCCGAGTATTACGTCTCTGTAAGTTTTACAAATAACTGTCGAAATGACGGAAGGAAAAGTTTATAACAGCGATGCCGAAATGAAAGGTTGGCTATTTAAATGGACAAACTACTTGAAAGGTTATCAACGACGATGGTTTGTCCTGTCGAATGGTCTCTTGTCTTATTACAGGTGAGTAAATTCTTATCGCTTTGCAGTAACAATTATTTGGTAGGCTGTTATATTGTAATAATATGTTAGTAACATTAATATTTATTTATCAGTTTGAGTAATAGCAAATTTCTCTTATTCGTGTATGCACTTAAGTCGATGGCTTACTCATCACGGAAGTTAAGTGAAGGACGAATTTTGACAAGTGGTTTAGGTCGTAACATTTTATGCTGGGTTGCATGGTATCAGCAGTTATGAAGGAATTATTAATCTTAGTTGTGCATTTGTAGTACAGGTATTGTATCGAGAGGAATGTTACATTTTTTTCACGTCATGCCCCGTACAAATCAGGGTTTATTCTAGGGCCGAAAATTCAGGGGGGTCCAAACTGTCAATCCGCCGGCGTCGGCGGGCTGGTCGGACGGAGTAAGTATAGTGGCAGCATGATTTTGAGCTCTCACATAGTACTGAAGCAACTAACTGCTTGATCCCCCACCATTCCAATATACACTCTGGCTGCCCTACACATTTCACTAACCTAACAGTGGTGCTAGAGACAGTTTAGTAGATTTGCATCTTTACTCTGCAGATCTGCAGGATGACTTAACAGCTGCTTACATGGTAGTGCATATATGGTATTCTTGAACTGTGATGTCTGTACGCTGAAGGAACAGTTTTGTTTATGTTCATTTTAGAATGATGCCACCACAGGAATTTTTATGAGAATCCTGTGGAATAAACCCTGACACTTTTTTACTTCTGTTTGCATGTTCTCCATATATTTTTTTCTTTGTATTTTATACAGAAATTGAAGGTATGAAATTCCAGTTACAGCCAGCTAGACAGTACACACACCAGAGTACAGTCCTGTACTGTATTTGGACAAGTCTTTAATTGTTTGGGGTCTTTTGTATTAATTTCCCTTCTGCTTTGGATGACCATTTCATTTTATAAAGTTCACAGCACCAAATCTCTTGGTTTTGATTTGCACCTGGTTTTGCATTGCCAGATGTAAACATACTTGAAGTCTGAGTTGCATTTCTTGTTTGGGATGTGTGCTGCTAACAAATATTGATTTTGTTGAGATTATCCTTTTTTCCTTCTGAGAAATTAGCATCTCATTGGTTTGTAGTTGCATTTGACCGTGGTGTTACGAGCCAGCAGTCTTTTTGTGTTTAGTTCAAGCATCTCTGAAGTCAAGAAGGCAGCAAGCCAGAGAGTTGTAAGGTGCATGACTACAACTGCATAGTGACTGATGACTGCCTTCACTGTAGTATTTAGTTTCATGTTAAAAAAGAATCCATTATATGCCTGATCAATCTATAAAAGAGGAGTATTTTCCAACTGCAGTTGAAGCAAGTTCTGTAATTAGTGAGTGGTTGTATAAACATTTTGCCTTGGTGTCTTTGTTCTTTGCAAGGCACACATAGTGGCTTGCGTTATATTTTAGTGTTCTTGATAAAGAGATAACAAACGTTTGGCAGCTGCGGGTGTGTGCTTTATATGTATTATTCTTTATACTGCATATTATATGTAACAAGCATTACATAGTATGGCATTGTAAGTTTGCAGATGTTGGTGCACAGTGTGGTCCTGACTAATATATACATTCATGTATGATATAGGATATTTCTGTGATCAGATGCATAGTACTTTGTGCAGTTAGCAGTGAAGGATGAGTCCACTGTCCCTGGAACTTTGTTGCTGACAGACATTTGAGATACATTTTGTCAGAAAATAAACTTCTTAAATATTTACTGTGTAATTGTATAAGTCTGCATTTTGTCAAAAGCCATTAATTATGTATCATATGACAATTACCTCTCAAGGACTGAATGTTCTAGAATTCTTTAAAATTTCCAAATGTCTTAGGTACGTGTTGTTCATAAAACCAGATTGTATTAGCTAAGTTACTGTGTAGTGAATAGGCCTAATTTAATTTAATCATGTGATAAATCTTGCATAATACATGGCCTAAGAATGCAGGTTCATATTATAAACCAAAACTTATCTGCCATGGAACTGCTGAATTGAATGGATTGAAGATTGACCTTTGAAGTGAACTGTGACTTTTAGATCTCAACAGATTTTTTTTTTTTTTAAGATCTAGGCACATAAAGATAACAGCCAGAAGGGTAATAAGAAAAGACTGGAAATTCTTCAGGTGTTGGAGATTCATGTCTTCTGGGATGTTACATCATGCTGACATAGTATAACATAACAGGAAACTTGGGTCTTTATCAACACCATTGTGAGAACCCAAGATCTCACTTTGGCCAGTGGGTTTAAATTAGACCTACACATTGTTTTAGCAGTAATTTCAGGCTGTGACAATACAGACACACACACACACACACACACACACACCAAAATTGTGATTCACTGGGGTGTTATGCCATGTTGTTGGTAGAAGGATTTGTTGGGTGGAAAAAGTAAATACTCTAAAGAGAAACACAAAAACTTTATCATCAGTCTTTATGTGTGGCATCCCACTGTGGTATGACACTGTGGCATCACACTGTGTTATCACACTGTGGCATCACACTGTGGTATCACACTGTGGCATCCCACTGTGGTATTACACTGTGGCATCCCACTGTGGTATGACACTGTGGCATCGCACTGTGGTATCACACTGTGACATCACACTGTGGTATTACACTGTGGCATCCCACTGTGGTATCCTGCTGTGGTATAACACTGTGGCATCCCACTGTGGTATCACACTGTGACATCCCGCTGTGGCATCCCACTATGGTATCCCGCTGTGGTATGACACTGTGGCATCACACTGTGGTATCACACTGTGGCATCCTACTGTGGCATCCCACTGTGGTATTACACTGTGGCATCACACTGTGGTATCCCGCTGTGGTATGACACTGTGGCATCACACTGTGGTATCACACTGTGGCATCACACTGTGGTATCACACTGTGGCATCACACTGTGGTATCACACTGTGGCATCACACTGTGGCATCACACTGTGGTATCACACTGTGGTATCACACTGTGGCATCCTATTGTGGTATCACAAATTAAAAAACATGGAGAGCGGTAGTCAATCAGAGCCACACCTTTACAGTGTCTTATTTTACATATATTATGTGATGGGGTTGGCTGTATCTAAAGCCTTAATCAGACATTATAACAGTATTTGTAGAAATAGCACATGTTTACAACACATCAAATGTGTAAGTGATAGAGATCTGAACCTTACAATATGTTGTGTGTCATAAAAGCTGAAAATTAAATAATAAGAATAAGATGAAAATATGTATATATTGGGATATATTAGGAACATTATACAGTACTTCACTTAAGTGGAGGGATAATTCTTTTGTATTATTTAGGCCTCTGAGGCTTGCAAGTTTTGTGGTGATCTGAAGTTCTGGTACTTCTCTGACATGAGAAAGGGAAAGTTGTCCTTGAGTATTTGTTGGTTTCTACTTATTTGTCTGCTAATCAGCTGGAAGGAATAGAGATCAGTTAAATCAGTAGCAACAATGATTCATTTGATCATGTTTTACTTCCAGATAATCATGAAATTTCCATACTTTGGGGGCCTAAATAATACAAAAAGAATTATCCTTTTACTAATATGAAGTACTGTATAGTGTTTGGAACTTAGCCACGTGTTGTCGTTTTCAGCTCTTTCAACAAGCGACATATTTTAAGGTCCAGTAAGGTCTCAGTCACTTAAAATTTTATCACATGGTGTACAAGTGCTCATTCTAAAAGTATTTTTGTGGTGCCAGATGATGGCGTATAGCTTCAGCCGAAACATGTTGCACAGCGTATAATAATACACTGCAAAGGAGGTTGGACTGGAAGGAAATGCTGTATATGTGTTTGTGTCCTCAACAGATTGCAAGACAAAATCATGACATGAAGGTAGCTAATTAAACCTCTGAATGTGGCAGATTTCAGATGCTTTGGAATGAAACTAACAAGTCAAAATTGCATGCTTGAAGAAATTAGAGAGCAGATTAAATTTGGAAAATGTCTGTCATCATTTGATCCAGAATATTGTATCCTGCTATTTGCTGTCTAACAGAGTAAAGGCTAAAATATATGGAAGTGCAATTTTTTCTGTTGTTTTGTATGAGTAAGAAACTTGTCCTCTCACATTAAGGGAAAAACATGGGCTGAGGGTGCTTGTGAATAGGGTGTTGAGGAAGATGTTTGGTCTTACACCCCAGTATCATATTTGGGCTTACACCCCAATATCTTCCTCAGTAGGTGACAGGGACAAGAAAATTCAAAATTAGGAGCTTCATGATTTAAACTCACCAAGTTTTGGAGTTATCAGATCAAGGAGGGTGAATGGATATGTCATCTGTGGGAGGAGATAAATTCATACAGGAGTTGGGTGTGGAAACCTGAAGGAAGGAGACCACTTGGAAGACCTGGTTGTAGTGGGGAGGATATATTAAAATGGTTCTTGGAGTAGTGGGCTGGGAGGGCATGGACCAGATTGGCCTGGCTGAGGGTAGGAACCAGTGGCACGCTCTTGTGAACACAGCACTGAACCCTGGGTTCCATGAAATCCTGGGAATTTCATAAATAGTTGAGTACGATTCTCAAGAAAGTCCCAAGGCAGTCCATGTGGGATTTGTGATGTACAAAATGGCACAGGAATAGGTTTTTCTCTTGAGTACATCAGTTTTTGTGTCAGCATTATTCTGTCACTGTTCTGCACAAATTCATTCATCTGTCACTAACATTCTTTAATCTTATTAATTGACTGTATCATTAAAAAATTTGAGTAAAAACTCTTCCCTGTGGAATCAGTAATTAGCATTATTGTGACTGTTTGTAAATTGATATCTTTCTTACCCATGAAAAAAAGTCACTGAAATTTAAGAAATTATCTTTTGTTGCTAATTATGGTTACATGTTTAGTGTCGTGGATTGAGACACACCATTGTGTATGACACATCGTTGTTGTGACTGGCAGAATATATTTGATTATGATATTTGAGGTAATCACAGCAGTGTTGCTGAAGATGTGACACTGTTGGGTGAGTAGTTTGCAGCATTTCACAAGATTGTAGTGCCTTCCAACTGTTGGGAACTGCTGACTCAGTGACACAGTGTCACCTCTTGTAAGACTTGCATTTTCATATTTCATTACCGTGGTTAGTATACGTTATACTGGCATCATGGGTCCAGTGCTCTGCAATTTTTCCAAGTTTTCCTTTAAAAAAAATGAACACATTTGGGATTTACTCTTATCCATTCTCATGTTTGGAGCTGGGATAGCACTGTCAGTGTAGTGACTTGACTATAGGCTTTGTACATGAGGAATCGTAGTTTGATTCCTGACTGGAGCAAGATATTTGTCTCTTCCCTAATGTGCCCATACCAGGTCTGGGGTCCAACCAGCATCTTATGCCATGGTTACTGAGGGGAGAAGCAGCCAGGGCACAAACCTAACCACTGAGATCCACCTAGACCTGAGGTTTAGAATGAGTAGAGCTGTGCATCCAGTTCCTCGTATGCCTTCAAGGCTTCCACAGGAACATCTTTTCCTTTACCGGTTTTGTCATTGTAATTGTAACACTTGTTTATTGTGTCTTGCTCATGTCTTGATTTGGTTTGGGTTTGTTTGTTTCTTTGTTTGTTGTTTTTTTGTAGTGTTGCTGTCTGTATAACTGGCCATTAGCACAGATATACAGAACTGTATTGAATTAGTTTCCAAAACAGTGGGTACAGAATGGGCACTGTGAAGCATAAAGTTGATCTGACAGCTGCATAAGATGTTCAGTATTTTATACGTGTTAAATTGGTGGATGAATACAGTGAAAATGAGGGAAAGGATATCTTCAGTTTCATACTAGGAAATGAAGGAGGAGAGAGAAAGAAATAGATGTACCTTTCTGTTTCAGTATGAATGCAAGAAGTGGGATAGCATGATTTTGATTGGGAATTTGGGAAATGGGGAGGGGGGAGAGGATTAGGAGGGGGGAAATTTCCCCTCTGCTGAGAGGAAGAGAATGATAACCATATGCTCTTGAAATGTATGAAAATGCCAAGGTGGAGGGAAAAATGTGAACAGTAAGTGGTTAAATATAAATGAAGAAATAGACTGTAATAATTAAGAAGTAGTGTATAAGAAATTAATTAACTTACTAAAATCTCAGAACTGAAAATTGTAGATAAATTTGCGTATAAGATAAAATGGAAAAATTGAGAGGATACGCAAATAACACAGACGGTTGAGGTGAGAATTAACGGTTGTAAATTGAGAACGGATAGGTTTGGCTTATGTGACATACTGTACATAATGTAGGGGCTGGAATGCAGAAAACATGGTGTTAGCTGTAACAGCTGTTGTAAGATCTGTACTGCCAGAACATGGTGTTAGCTTCAGAAACCCTGGTAAGGTGTGTACGGCAGCCAGAAAACATGGTGTTAGCAGTAACAACCCTCGTAAGATCTGTACTGCCAGAATCCTTTATATGTGAATGCAGCAATGAAGACTGTGAGTTACTAAAGAGTCTGCTAATACAACAGCATAGCTTTGTAATGGAACAAATTAGAAATGCATATGAATACTCGAATTATAAACCCATAGAACAAGCACATAAAGTAAAAAAAGATGGATTTGTTTTGGAGAACAAAAGGCCGATGTTTTTAGAACTATGTATAAATTGAGTGATTTGCAAATCATTTTAATGAAATAATGTCCAGGAGCTTGATCACGTTCTGTGAAGTAGGGAAAGTTGAATTGCCAGGGAAAAACAAACTAATAAATTCCCAGTGGATGCAGGCTGTCTTTGTCATGACAACTGCTGTGCAGGAATGTGATAAGACGTTGCACTATACTGAATATTGGAATTTTACTGTAGCATGTTCAGAGGTGGTACTGGAAATGGTGTGAGCTGTTGTATTGTGTTGCCAAAGAAAGGCATGTTCTCTTTTGTAATTGGACAGGTGTCCAACAGCTTGGATTGCTTGACCCTGAAGATCAAGGCACCATGATTGTTTGAAATGTTGGGAGGCATTTTGTGGCACATGACATCACAGAAGACTCACATCCTGAACATGTTGTTGACTGACCATTGCTCATATAAGCTTGCTGTTTGAGGAAGTGGTAAGAAATATTAAAATATCCCTTTGCTTCCTATCAGAAACCAGGCGGAGATGGCACATACATGTCGTGGCACAATAAGTCTTCATGGAGCACTTATCAATACAGAAGATTCATGTACATTTGTCATCTCCAATGGCAGCACACAGACATTTCACATCAAAGCTTCTAATGAAGTGGAGAGGCAGCGATGGGTTACAGCTCTTGAACTGGCGAAGTCTAAAGCTACTCGTGCTGCGGAGTCAGGTGAGTAGTATAAACCATCATTGTTACTGACGTGTGGTGGGTTTTGTGGGTGGGAACATTCAAGTATGCAGTGATTTTACAGTAGAGTTGTGATGTTCATGAACTTACATGTTCAGGATTTTGAGCTTTAGTGGTTACCCATATCCATGCCATTATTTCAACCTCGGTGACTGGTTCAGTCGAATCAAGACATGACCACACGGCTGGCAAGTTGGCTTCCAACCCACTTCTGCAATTGTGCAGATCATACTCAGCTCGGTCAGGCTGTGTCTTTTAAGTGATGGAATGAGACTCTCCTTTGATCATTTAGTGTATTTTCTACTTCCAAAAACTGTATTAGTGATGATCATTTATGCTTTTCAATTACATTTTATATTTTTATTAACGTTATTTCATAAGTCTTGGAACCACATAGGCATTTTACATTTAAAATTAATTCAAGTGTTTGTGACGGTTTTATCGTTATCTTTTGAACATGATGATTGAGGCCCACAGTCTTGTGAGCATAATGATAGACTTGTGAATGTGATGATTGAGGCCCATAGTCTTGTGAACATGATGATGAAGCTCACAGCCTTGTGAACATGATAATTTAGGCCCACAGTCTGGTGAACATAATGATAGACTTGTGAACATGATGACTGAGGCCCATAGTCTTGTGAACATGATGATAAGGCTCTGTTGTGTGAACATGATGAGAAGGCTCTGTCATGTGAACATGATGATGAACCAGTTTCTATAAAAGACAGAATTTCTTGATGCATTGAGCAATTGGTTGCTTCTCAAGAAGTACTGTGTTGCATAGAGTTATGTTGTGAGCACACCACGTACTGGTGAAGCTGAAGTGGTAATGCTTGTGACTCATATTTGAGAGATACCAAGTTAAAAGATTGACTAGGAGACTATCTTGATTGAGATTTTCCATTTTCTTAAGTCACACAATGCAAATCATGTTATACCTTAAATTAGGTCACAGTTGTTCCTGCATCCTGTTGTTGTTTGCTGTTATGATATCATGTTACACCATATTATGTTACCCCATATAACATCAGTTTCAACTGGCATCACTGAGTGCATTACAATAAAAGTGTCTCACTTCACATCTCTTTATCTCCTTCAAATTCTTCCATGTTTTCCACTCAGTGTGCTTGTTTGGGCCATATAAGTCCCATTTTCTTCTTTGAACTGTAACTCACCTAAATGTAATTTGCAGTTATTAAATGCGTAAGCTTGTGTTATATTCCAGTGTTTCTGCTTGAGTAAATTGTTTATTCTTTTGAAATTAAATTAATTTATTCAGTTATTGCTATCACAGATATTTGTAGTCTTGAAGTGCAGTGTTATTTAACCTTTAGATGCCTAACGCCAACTGTAGTTGACGTACCGCACCCCTAACCTCCAAAGTTTCATTTTATATATTTATTCAACAAATATAGGTACCGAATATTTTAAACGTGGTGTGTGCTCTCCTTTTTTTCTCTTCAAAATGCAGTTTTTTTCATAATTCTAACGTATTTGGTCCCTGTATTATTCACATTTTATATACAGGGTGTGCTAAAATTAAAAAAATAGTTCCAGTGCCAAAAGGTTAATGTGAACTTTGTATTTTGTGTTGAGCATGTGATGCTTGTTTTTGGGCATTGCTGATATCTTTAACACCCTGACATTTGCAAGCATTGTTACAATCACCTGTGATCACCATCATGTGTTTTGCTACAGAAGAAGAGGAAGAGGAATATGATGAGTCAATGGCGTCGCAAAAGAATGAGGTGCAGAATGTGATCAAGTCACTAGCAGCTAGGTTGGAGGACTTGCAGACTTGCAGTGAGCTTATTGCTAGACATGGTGCTGCCCTGCAGCGCTCCCTCTCAGAACTGGAAGCACTGGATACAGCTCAGGACGTTTCCACAAGACTGAAGTCTGTCAGTGAAAGGGCTACACTGTTCAGGATAACCTCAAATGCTATGATACATGTGAGTAGCTGAGTGCTTATAAATGAGTGCAAAGACTAACTGGCCACATTGCAGTTTAGGTATTATTTTGATACAGGTATTTTAAAATGGATTAAGAATTTTGTTTACTGCACCCGTATGTAATGACATTTGCTTACTGGTTACAGTCAAGGTATGGAGAAAAATTGAAGATGGAACAGAAGTGAAGTGTGGTTACTTCTGTTTTTGTATTATAGGTGAAGCACAGTAGTGACATTTCAGATTTTCTGATCTAAACATAATTTGTGTTTGTATCACATGCGAGTCAGGCGAGTGGCACTTGGGAGTTACTATGTAAATTATATTTATGTTTCAGTTTGTTTTAGTGTTTTATTTTTATTGTACCTGAAACAAGGTAGGGGTACCTGAGAATCATTGATAGAAACATTATATTTCTATACAAATAGAGGGGTACAGTATTTTGTTCAGACACAGGTGTGTCACTTGCTTCATTTTTCTAACTGTGGATGACGTTCTGACTTGCTGGTTTACATTGTCACATCCTAGAAGGCTTGTATCTTCAGGTACACTGTTGTGAGAAACTTGAGTTAGCATAATGGTGCAATTGTTTGTGCTCAAGATTCCTGTACATGTTTATAGAAGTAGCAAAGTGCATTGCACTGTTTTTCAGATGCAGGTTTGTAACTTTCTAAGTGCTGTGTGTGTATAAATACAGAGTATTGGCTGGCCAGGATGTGTGAATGTTGTTGCACTTCTGCTTTTCTGAGAAACTTCGTTCCCAAGCTTATGCATATTGTGTTGTTCCATCCCAAGCAGACGTGCTCAGATTACCTAGACTTGGCGCAGACCCATGGTCGAAAGTGGCAAAGGATGCTACAGCATGAGCGGGACCAGCGTTTGCGGTTAGAAGATATGGTAGAACAGTTGGCAAGGCAGCTTGGAGGACTGGAACAAGCTGCAAAGGAGCACTCTATCCCTGTGAGGGACAGAAGCAGTGAGTTTTTGAAGTGTAATGCTACTGTGTACAGTAAAAAAGCATGAGTATCATGTTGATGCCCCTGAATAATGTGTTTCTATAAGATGTATTTGAACACTGCAGCAAGTCAAGTAACTGTTGTATACTGCAGCCATTAGACATAACATGCATTATTTTCATTTATCAAGGCATCAGACATTAGATGTTCACTGGTATGGCATGACTGGGGAATAGGGTATGCCAGTAGAGCACTTTGTAAACATGATGATGACTTTTGAAGAGCAAATTTATTGTGGGATATGATGAAGAAATAAAGTATGTAAGAAACATGCGTATGAAACATTGCAAACAGTATACAGCATGGTGTTTACCGCATCATTGTGCTAGGAGTGGATATTTCATGAAGTTCTTTCTCTGGAAGAATTGTAGTATAAGATTTAGAGGTGTAAACTGTGACAGACATGTTGATAAAATGTGCCATTAGAGTGAAATGGTGAGCTAAACAAAGTGCAGGATAAACAAACTTAGGCTGTGGTAATTTGATTCCAGACTGTTGTCCCAAATTGAAGGAGGCAGGCAATCATTGTGATTTTGTGTCTGTCTCCCAAATAAATGCTACAGACATTGGCCATATTTCTCAGTTATATAGGTAAAACACAGCTCTATTCTGTAAGAGTCTTTTGTAATTGACCATGGTAGGCAATACTGAATATTAATTTCTTGTTTTGAAGGTGGCCATGTTTACTTAATGGCAGTCATTTTCAGTTTGTTTTTTTAACATTAAGTAACATCTGCAGGTGGTACATCATTTTAAAGTAACATCTGAATCTGCACTATAATGTCTGCTTCTTAGTTGTAAGATTTGAGATTTTCTTGGTGACCCAGTTTCAGATTCTGATACTTTGGGATGTAATGCCACGTAGTTTTATTGGTGTATAATAGCCATTCAGGGCTAAGGAAGGGGGAAGATGTGATTGGGTTTCTGCTGAGCCAGTGTGATTGGAGAGTTCCAGGAACAGCACTTACGTGCAGAAGGACACGTGCATGTTCATATTTGTCAAAACATTTGAATGAATGGTGATGCAGGTACTCTTTATTAACCTTTTGGCACCGGAATTTTTTTAAAATTTTAGCACATCCTGTATATAAAATGTGAAAAATACAGGAACCAAATACGTTAGAATTATGAAATAAACTGCATTTTGAAGAGAAAAAAATGGAGAGTATATACCATGTTTAAAATATTCAGTACCTGTACTTGTTGAATAAAATATATAAAATGCAACTTTAGAGGTTAGCGGTGCAGTACGACCACTGTAGTTGACATTAGGCGTCTAAAGGTTAAATATGTTGAAATGGTGAACATTTTGTCATGGCTGGGTAGTTACGAATGAGGTGAGCTGAGAATCAGATATTATGATATCACTGAGAAATATTTAAAATGAAATGTAAATAAATGTATGTTATATTTACAGACCCAATCAGAAATGATAAAAAAATTCTCTGCTTTGAAACAAGAACGGTAAAGTAGGATTATACAAGCACCATCGACTGTCACCCTCATTAACACTTTCAGCCCGGCGTCCATTTAAACTTTAAAACCCCCTCAGCCGGCGTATTTTAAGGGTACCGAAAAAAATTTAAAAATTGCGTTATTTCCTATCATAAAAATACAAATTTTTACACACCATAGGAGAAGGTTGGCTGTATCCCATGCATAAAAAATGGATTACTTACGTGTATTTGGAGCCTTACACCACAATTGGAAACTTTGAGGCCGGAATTACGAAATTTGTAGTCACTACACATCCACCACAATTTACACATTCCACAGAGATAAGGTTTTTGCGGCACTGCCTGTGAAAATTAATTGTTACTTTCACTCCCAGTAATTCAGTTTTGAATGATAAACTT
>Ga0123352_10005760_pt1 | contig 18775 bp, 14 predicted proteins | sample TergutLab28metaG_FD_89700 | JGI IMG/M metagenome (GOLD analysis project Ga0123352, IMG submission 89700) | Labiotermes labralis P1 segment gut microbial communities from Petit-Saut dam, French Guiana - Lab288 P1 | ecosystem: Host-associated > Arthropoda: Insects > Digestive system > Gut ... | reverse complement strand
CCTCTAAAGTTGCATTTTATATATTTATTCAACAAATATAGGTACTGAATATTTTAAACACGGTATATACTCTCCTTTTTTTTCTCTTCAAAATGCAGTTTGTTTCATAATTCTAACGTATTTAGTTCCTGTATTATTCACATTTTATATACAGGGTGTGCTAAAATTACAAAAATAATTCCGGCGCCAAAACGTTAAGCCTAATCAAAGCAAAAATGGCCAAACAACATTTTCGAGAAAAATAACGAAATCGTTTCTTCTAAGTCTGACGGCGTGACGAATGATTGTACTGACAAAATCTTATACGTCAGAGTCATTACCAGACACGTGCATTCCGCAGCTCCTTATAAATAAATCTGCTTACACAACCCCACCTAATGAAGGTAAACATTTGTCTAAGTATTTCAATACATGTACCGTGCATCTTTTATCATTTTGTACTATGACCAACAAATGCACAATTATTTCACAAATTATCACACTTCTACATGTTTCGACACTATCGTGTCATCCTCAGGGAGCTTATAGTCAATGCCTTTGATAAGTTACACAAGCATTTCAAAAATTCAACTATTGGTAAATTTTAAATTGTATTACCAAGAGCTGCATTTGAAATTGTTGTGTAACTTGGCTAACGTATTAATTACAAGAGCCCTGATGATGAAACGACAGTGTCGAAACATGTAGGGTTGTGATAATTTGTGAAATAACTGTACATTTGTTTGTCGTAGTACAAAATGTGTCAAAGTGTACAGGTCTGATATTTATTGGACCGTGCATCATTGTGATAACTGAAGAATAAAAAACCAACTAGATGCCACTTGTTATTTTATTGTACTTCTTATAGGCTCAATATGTTTCGGGCACTACTGTGCCCATCATCAAGAGCTCGCGACTATGTTGTTGATTATCACATTGGTCGTTTCGTTCTTGGTTTGCTGTATGTTGGAGACTATAGCCTGCAACCCGGACACCACTCCATCCTAACTACACATAAACTCCAACCTACAGTAAACCAAAAACGAAACGACCAATGTGATAATCAACAACATAGTCGCGAGCTCTTGATGATGGGCATAGTAGTGCCCGAAACATGTTGAGCCTATAAGAAGTGCAATAAAATAACAAGTGGCATCTAATTTGCTTTTTATTCTTGAGTTGTGCAGGTCTGTTTCACCTTAAGTCTTTTATACACAAATCCATCCTTAATATCTTTAAATAAGGAACGCGTATGCCAAATTATAAAGTGGACGAATCCATGCGACATTCAATGACCGGAGTTTGTAGAATCAGTATGGAAACATGACACGTAAAGAAAGGTAAAGTGATCCCGTTACTGGCCCGGTGTGACCCAGAAGGAGGGTAGAGTTCTAGTTCTATTCTTCCATGACCGCGACACTAGAAGGGGATGAGTGGTCAGCAGTACACCCCGGCCAGGAAAGACCCGGTACCCATTTTACAGGAGTCTGGATGAGCCCCAGTGCAGGTCTGGACGGGCGGAAATTCTCGTCCCCACCGGGATTCGATCCCGGACCGTCCAGCCCGTAGCTCAGTCGCTATACCGACTGAGCTACCCGGACCACAAATATGACCGGTAGCGATGTAAATTCACCGAATCTTACTGTACTGCAAAGATAAATGGTAAACATACGTACCACACAAGCATATACTTGCAGAGAACACTATATCCATCACAACATAAAGGGCCATTTAAACTCACCGTGCTGAATGAACACGTGTGGCGAAATGGGAGGTGCCACTGAGGTTTTAACACGTCCGCAAAAAATTCCTACCGCTTTGAGTAGTTTGTCCCCCTAAAACACCGATTTCTTACATGTCTGCGTCCATTTCCATACACAATATAAGCCAGTCACTTTGCTGATTGTACACAACTTATTTGCATCATCACCACTTCACAAAATTTGGCCAATCGAATAAAGAAACAGGCAGAGTCTTGTGGAAGGAGACAAGTGTATTATATTTCGTCTGATGACGTCATCACAATAAGGATTAAAGACACTGACGAAGAGTTATATAAGTGATTAACATATATACATTAATCGTTAAGTGTTCACTTTTAAATAATCACTTGGCCTTTGTTAGTTCTTATTACTAAAACTTTAAGTGCTGTAGTGAAACAGGATGCCTTTCTGAAAAAACAAGACTCAGATTTGATGAACCGACGAACAGGGCCAGAAGGGTGTATGGACACCATTCACAGAAAAAAATTAAAGTGCAGGCATTGTGTAGGAAGTCTCAAGAAATATGAAGCTGGATTTAACAGAAAATATCTCTCTGGAGCTGAAGTAAGGCAAAGGTTTGGTGCACAGTGTTGGAAGTTTGTACTGGAAAGAAGGGGGACACGGGTTCAATAAATGTTAACTCTATCGTTGTGGTGTCATCACTGTGTCAGAGAACTTCCAGAGGAAGCTTCGTTTACACTGAAATTATATAAGTTTTAGTGTTGAGTTCTAACGCTATTTGGTGTGCTTGCAGAAGTTATTTCACGAAATGTTAGGAAGTATGTCACGGTTTGTAGTAAATACAGCTGAAGATATGTTGATTTGGCGATAAAATTATATTCAAAGTGTCTGTGTTGAAGAATGGTAGAGACACAGAACAGAAGAAGCAAAAAAGAAAACAAAGAAAAAGGGAAATTACTTGTCATCGACGGAAAAGTGGAACTGTAGTACATCCATGTTTCACAACTAACTAACCAGGAACGATGTCTTCATTGTTCAGGTCGTAGACGTAAATTCACATACCGGCAACTGACGTAATACAACTACTGCTGCTGCTAATACTACCACCACTACAACTGAAACGAAAGAAGAAAAACAACTGCCAGTTTTTCTTGATGTGTAAAAAAATGTTTACCGATAGGCGGTGGCGGGGCGCTATGAGACGAACGAGGCGCGACGCGGAGCGAAACGTCCCGCCCGGAATCCCGGAGTCCTCTTCCGTCAGATTTGCCTCTGGATCCCCTCCCCTACTAGGCTCCTGGATGGTTACAGGCCCCTCCCCCCTACTCTACGTTTTCCCCTATCACTGTTGCAGCAGAACTTGTGAGCTGGCGCGCATATCGGCTTCAGAGAGAGAGAGACGGTGAGACTCGCCTCAAGTGAGAGCGGATCGATCACAAATACTGACATCTACTGGTGAAACGTCGAAGTCAACTAAAGACGTTAAGAACTGCGTACCTTGGAACATGCCTACTGAAATTATGTGGGATGAGAGACTGAAGACATGCAGAAAGCTGATGTTTTCAGTAGCTTCATTATTTACGTTGTGGTCCAAAGTTTTTGGAAGACATTTTAAGGTAAATCGTCCCTGAAGATACAGGCAGTTTCTTAAAATGTTCCACATCCGTGCATTGAAGGGATATTTTAATTCACGTAAAAGAGCAACAGATGCACGAATTTAAAACGTGCTTATCACAGACTATTTCATCACCAACATGTTTCGATCACTGCCTCAAAATGCATAAGTGAACCGCTCGATGATACAAAGAAGGTCTTAGATTCTCTATACAATACTGAAAGTCAATTCATCCAGTAATAAAACCCGATAAATTTACTTTTAATAACGCATAGAAACGACGTAAATAGTTTTATGTAGTTAATGTACACCCTGTATTCTCTATAGAGGTGTGTTAGAAGGGAACATTTTACATGTAATGTATTTCACCGAAACGTTTGTATCGAACTACCATACTATATGGTGTCACAATATATATGAACATATAACAACAACAAATCCAGGCAGAGCATAGGCTAATTTAGACAACTTTTAGGCTAATCCTTTGAAGTAAGCTGGTGGATTCCCTCCGAAGGTAGCGACATTTATTTAGACACAATCACGGATACCATGAATAAAATATAAGTAAACTGCGATTAATCCTTTCGGTATCACCAGATTTCAGACTTAGTCTTCAGAGATAAAGAATAACCTGAATTATACAGGGTGGTTTACGAGCTGTAGACGTAACTGTAGGAGAATATTTTCTATGTCTTTGTGATCAAAGAATTTCATGCGAAAATATTTCCAGGTGTGAACGGCTATGAATATACTTCCAGGTGTGAACGGCTATGAATATATGACTGCATGAAAATTGGACAAAAAAAGAGACAAGATTATTTAAAAGATGTGAAATAAAATAACAAACACATTACCCTGTAGATTTAACGTATAAATTTAACGTCATGCAATATTGCCTGTGATTAAAACAGATTTGTGAAAAAGTTATCCTCAGCTGCAACGCACCTATCCGCTCAGTTTTGAACAGCGCGCGTGGAAGGGCTAGCGATAAGCGTTAGGCGCGTTTACATGGGTCCCCCAGGTTGATCAACACGGTTGAATCAACCAAAGTGAACCGTGTAAACAGTTCCTTTCAACGGAAGTGATCAACGGGGTTGACGGGTGAACAAGTTGGCGATGGCTAACTTTCGTTCAGCGTCGTTGATTCCCTTTGGGTGACTCACCACAGATTACCCGTGTAAACAAGCTAGTCACGGCCTGTTCCCCAGTGTACAACGAGCTGTTCTGATGTGTGTTTAGTGCTTTTAATTTGGCTTCTCAATTTTGTCAACTACTTTCTAATTATGGTGTTTAAATCACACACAAATGGTGCTCGATTGATTACGCAATCAAGAATGTTTGTGGAATGTAAAATCGGAAAACTACAGAAACCGAAAAATTCGGGATAAAGAATTGGAGGAGTTGGTGAAACAGTTAAATATTCCTTATTTAACACAAGAGGATGCGAAACTGAATATCAAATCAATTCGTAGTCAATATTCCTCTGAACTAGCAAAAGTACTCAAATCTGAAAGTGATGCTGGCCGAGACGATATCTATATACCTAAATTATTTCGGTTCAAACAATTTGATTTATTCTTGTGTTCTGTTTTTACCCCAAGACTCATCATCAACCGAGGTAAGTAAACAAAACCTATTACTTCTAGGGTAATTAAATATTGTGTTAATTAAAGTTGAGGCAATACTACAAAATATTCAGTAATCATATACTATCACTTATTATAAACAGTACCTTTACATCAACAATCTACAAATCTCTTGAATTACATTTCATCACTATATAATCCCATCTGTGAATTAACTGTGTGTGTGTGTGTGTGGAATGACTTTAAATCATAATCCACTGTCATGGAACAACTTCTGACGAACATCATTTCAGCATACTTGTATCGTATATCACTTGCATTCCTTCTGTAGTTGTTGCTGTGTAGGAAAGTGGCGTCTTCATTCCTTCTGCTTTCACTTGCCGCAAACAGCCAGGTATGATTCTCCCTTCCTCCCAACTCTCGACATCAAGCATTCAGTCGGTGACACCAGGAAATGTGAACGTAGTACTTTGCCTCAGCCATTTGTGTAAAACACAAGTGGCCTTTATCAACTGATCAACTTTGTGAAGTTGCAATGGGATCGGTTTTCCGTACACCCGAAATCTTGTTACCATGATGCCAAATGCATTTTCAGAAACACGACGTACTCTTGACAATCTGTAGTTGAATATCCTCTCTTTTATAGTCAACGGCCATGTCAAACTGTAAGGCTTCATTATGTTCTTTCTTAAGGGGAATGCATCATCACCTACAAATACTCCTTCTGTTGGCAAATTAAGGGTATTTGTTTGTAGAACTTCATTAAATGTTGATTTAGAAAAAAACTAGAGCATCATTTAATCTGCCATTTGTTCTAACATCAATGTAAATAAATTTGAAATTTGCGTCTACAATTGCTAGGAGAATCACACTGTAATCTGTCTTGTAATTATAATATTCAGAACCACTTTCGCTAGGACAGCCAATAACAATATGTTTACCGTCCATAGCACCGCAGCAATTAGGAAAGTTCCAAAGAGTATAATAATGTTGCGTTACTTTTTTCCACTCTTGTTCATTTGTTGGGACCTGAAATAAAAAGGCATATTGAAACTTTTTATAATAATTTAAATTAATATTATTTTATTATTAACTTTCATCATCATCATCATGTTCCTGAAGGATTAGGCGTGTTTCCTGTTCCTTGACCCTCAAGATGAATTTGGTTCCTCCATCTATTCCTCGGTCGTCCTATGTTTCTTCGTCCCATTGGTTTATATTGTAGTGCTTGTTTTGGTAGTCTGTTTGTGTCCATCTTCTGTACATGTTGTAGCCACTTTTTCTGGTACTGTTTTATTTCCTTTACTATATTCTGTGGTCCCATTTTTTGCCTAATAAATTGATTCTTTCCTTTATCTAGTTTTGTTATCCCAAGTAAGTGTCTATTAACTTTAATAATAATTTAATTCTAATAACATTAATTGAATTTGTTCGTGTAATATATTGCAGATTATAACACAAAAAGAGCCCGATCTAGAAAAAGAAGACAGTATGTTGGAATTGGAGACAGGAACAAATTACAGCCAAGATAAAGCACAAGAAGTGGAAAAAGAAGATGACAACTTCACTGCGATTGTTGTTGATTCTGTAGAGTCTGACAAGGAAGTAGAAGGCTTGTACTAGGAAAAGGAACAGCAAAAGTAGAATCGTGGAATGAAACAACCAATTGCCAGCTGTTTGCAGGATGTGAAATGTGCTATTGAAAAGTTGAGGAAAATATCTGATTATTTCAAAACTCAGGAAGATGAATTTGATCTCTCAGGAAAAGGTTTAGCTGTACAGTTGAAAAAGATGCCATTGCAAAGCGCCCTGATTAGTCAACAAAAGTTACAAGTAATGATGGATGAAAGAATATATCAGTTAGATGAGGGTACACGACACTTCAGCTCTTCTCTAGCTACCTCATCCTGCTATTCGTCAATCTCCTCCCAATATTCAGCACACTCACTCCACCAACAGGGAGTACAGGACATTCTAACCCAAGTTATGGCCAAATTAAATGATGTCATTGATTAATATTTTTAATGTTATATTGTTGTAACATTTTTTATGTAATTAAATAATTGTATCTGCTAATTGATTTTTCAAGTCACAGCACTAAGCATAAGTTTTCGTCATGATAACATCCATATTTACCTTACTATCAGTAAGATTATATATTGTAAAATATGGAAACGGAATGGATATTAGAATATTTTAAATATTTTAAATAATGTGGAAGAACTGATAAATTATAAATATAAACATAAATTACTTTCTTACCTTGATAAAATTCTCTAATGATAGATATATGGCATTCAACACTCCTGGCTGAAACTTAGAAATCGTTGTTCTTGGTACACGATAGAGAGCTTCAAGGGATCCAAAACTATCACCAGCAGCTAGGTACCTCAAGGTAATCTGCAACTTCACATGAGCAGATATGCTTTATCTCATGTTTGTGTCTTGCTTCTCTATGTATGGTTTTACTTTTGATAATAATTCGAAAAACTGTTCTCGAGATATCCTTAAACGCTATTTATACATATCTCGATCTTCGCCTGCCCATTCAACTAACAATTTGTTTGATACACCCAATGTGTTCCGTCGTATTATCCACGACTTAACCCACCAATGTCGATTGTTACTTTCATTTCTTTTTTCTTAACATCTGTTGACATCCTTTCATTAACCTTTTGGCGCCGGGATTATTTTTTTAATTTTAGCACACCCTGTAAATAAAATGTGAATAATATGGAAACCAAATACATTGTAATTATGAAACAAAATGCGTTTTGAAGGGAAAAAAACGGAGAGTATATATCATGTTTAAAATATTCAGTACCTATATTTGTTGAATAAATATATAAAATGCAACTTTAGAGGTTAGCGGTGCGGTACGACCATTATAGTTGACATTAGGCGTCAAAAGGTTAAACAGTCACACATTACAACAACACCTTCACGCACAAATTCATTTGCCGCCATTTTGAAATCGACTGCATCGTTCACTTTTGTGGAACTGTGTAAACAGTATCGTTCAACCTTTGAATTCAGTTTCATTGATTCAACCGTGTTGATCAACCTGGGAGACCCATGTAAACGCGCCTTTAGGCCACCCTCCTTTCAGTGGCAGTTGCATGGGCTGCTCAAATTGAAACAGCCTACAACAGACTCGCGTGGTTCACAGGAGCGCGTTTCGAGAACAAGGAACTCTCAGGAACACTCACAGTAAAATCAACATTTCGGAATAGGACATATTTTGGTGTCAAGTTTTTTAATTGCAAAGACTTAAAAAAAATTACCTACAATAACTTTTCGTCCAGAATCTCTACAAACTAACGTATAGCTTCATTAGTCTAACAGATAAATATATTTTGCCACATGACGCTGCTATTCCAGTGTGCAGTCAGGAGGGATGCGTTCGTTTTCAATTAATGTACTGCATGTCATTACTCATCATGTTTCAAGAAGATGCTGGAGTCGTTTAACTTTGTCTCGCAGTCACGGTTTAGAAGTAACAAACGCACTGTTTATCGCACGTCAAAGTTATTCCATGCACATGCAGACACTAAATTTCTGAACATTTTTTTTTCCATATCGTCTGCCATGCCAGGATTATGACTACACAACTTAGTCTTTAAACTGGCTCACAAGTACAAATCGATTGCAAGAATTGAAGTGCGGTGAATGGGGAGGCCACAATTTCTACCATTTTTTTCAGTCACCAAAATCACTCTACAAAAAAAGCTTAAAATTTTTTGCTGCGTTCAAATATACAAAATTAATTTTTTTCAGACATTTAGATGGTTGAAGACGTGGACAATACAATACATCGAAAAACCGGAATCAGATCAGGCATTGATGCAAAGTAATGTTAAAAAAGAACGGAATCTTCACTACAGCGAAAAATTCAAAACACGCCCAAATCAGGAAATCGGACCTGTCATTGATTTAATGATATAGCTAACTGAAGTACAGGTACTGAAATCGACCGGCTGAAATAAGACCATATTTTGGATCGAAAATTGATAACACGTTTTCTTGAAATTCTTTCACAAGACTTGGGTCTTTTGTAGTTTTAATATTTGGTACCGGCTTTACAAGCTGCAGATTTGTACACCACGTTTCGTTAGGTGAGTTACAGGAAGATGGAAGTGTGTTGGAAATCATCTAAACGTGTACTGAAGTGAAATGGAGTGAAGTGAAGTGAAGTGAAGTGTAGGGAAGGGGGTAAAAAGGAGACTTTATGGGAAAAGTTTATATGAGCAGTAAAGTGGTGAGAAGTGAAGGGCTGGGGTGAAAGCGTGAGTACAATATGTGTGGGGAAAAATACTGGAAACTGTATAGAGTACTTTCTGACAGTGGTGTTGTTTACCGTTTGTACAGGTTGTATTGTAAGGTGTGTTGTGTTGTGCATTGTTTTAGTTGTCTGGTGTGTATTGTTGTAGTTGTCCTGTGTATTGTTTTTAGTTCTCTTGTGTGTATTGTTTTTGTCTTGTGCGTATTGTTGTTAGTTGTCTTGTGTGTATTGCTGTTAGTTGTCTTGTGTGTATTTTTGTAGTTGTCTTGTGTGTATTGTTGTTAGTTGTCTTGTGTGTACTGTAGTAGTTGTCTTGTGTGTATTGTTGTAGTTGTCTTGTGTGTATTGTTGTTAGTTGTCTTGTGTGTATTGTTGTGGTTGTCGTGTGTATTGTTGTTAATTGTCTTGCGTGTATTGTTGTAGTTGCCTTGTGTATATTGTTGTAGTGGTCTTGTGTGTATTGTTGTTAGTTGTCTTGTGTGTATTTTTGTTAATTGTTTTGTGTGCATTGTTGTAGTTATCTTGTGTTTATTGTTGTTAGTTGTCTTGTGTGTATTGTTGTAGTTGTCTTGTATGTATTGTTGTCATATTATGTGTTTTTGCTGTACTGTATGTGCATTGCTGTTTTTACTTTAGATGCCAAACTGTTGGCTAGAAGTCAGTATTCGGAAGGTCCTGTTAACGGTCACCTCGACACAGGTTTTTCTTGGTTTCCCTGTGTCTATAAGCAAATGCTGAGATGGTTCCCAAGATTCCAAGTTGCCACTACATGCTTCTCATGTAGCCCTCCCGACTTAAATTTAGAAGTAACCAATTTCATGTTTTGTATACATGTAAAATAACCACTGCCACCGGGTAACAACCCAATTGCAGTTAATAATAATAATAATAATAATAATAATATTAATCTGTTCTCTTTTTTCGATGGTCGGTTATTGGGAACTGCTGTTTCGATTTTGCGGAAATCAGTGCGTACATCCTCAGCCTTTAACCTGGTGGCAATAACAGATAATATTATTAAAATGGAGTGATATTGTTTGAATGCTAAAGGGTGGGCACAGTACAGAAAACCAGCGGGTAATAATCTGGCTAATACACTACCGACGGCACCGGAAGGAACTAATGTAAAGAACATTCATGAGCTGAATTAAGACATGGTTTTGAAAGAAAATAATTCGAAAGTTAACTCTTATTATTGTGACTTTTTTGAAAAGCTTGGGCGAAATTAAGGAGAGATATGTTATTAAAACTTTATAAGTTATGTCATCATCAAGTGCACTTTTACAGAAGTGAAACTTGGATAATGAAGGTAAAAGTACACTTGTGTTAAGAGGAATTTAATGCCAAACAAGGCGATGGTTTGAAAGAACCTGTAAGAAAAGGAAGAGATTATATTAGAGAACGATAGAATTATTTGATGTGTGGTTGACCGTGCATCGTAATTCAGTATGGAAAAGAAACCAACTAGATATCACTTTGTGTTAACCTTTATTTCTCCTTTACAATTTGCTCAACATGTTTCGGGCAACCATGTACCCATCTTCAGGAACTGATGACTGCGTAGTGTTATCGCTACGTGTTGGTATTGTGCCGTGGCTGCAGGAAGGCTGTCAGAACCGGTTAGCTGGCAGTGTGTCCATTGAGTATTTCGTAGCTACCTACTACTATCTGCTAACCAGTTCTGACAGCCTTCCTGCAGCCACGGCACAATGCCAACACGTGGCGATAACACAACGCAGTGGTCAGCTCCTGAAGATGGGCACATGGTTGCCCGAAACATGTTGAGCAACTTGTAAAGGAGAAATAAAGGATAACACAAAGTGACATCTAGTTGGTTTCTTATCCATACTGATAGAATTATTCTTTGGCGTAATTCCCGAAGTGACCAACTACAGAAATAAATGCGGTGAAAATAATGCAGAAAATGAAGCCGACAAATGATTTCTGTGTGCTCTGACTTGTAGAAAAATGCAGCACATTTTAGACATCAGAGTCTCACGACGACGCCTATGAATATTGCCGTCCTTTGTGATGCCGTGTAGCCTCGTCGAAGCGTAACGACGTTTGAAAGGAATACGCTGTCCTATCAAGATAATTTAGTAATTACTGAAGGACTAGATTTCTCTTAAACTTCTGCGACCTTTCACCAGGTCACACGGCGTCACATCAGAGGAAAGACTAGTAGTCATGAATCAGAGGCTCTGAAGCTAAGAATTCACTAACTGAATACACGATAAGCATTCATCCGTGATGTATGAAATTGGCCTATAAATAGCAAGAGTTTTATACAGAGTGTTAATATAGAATGTATATACAGGGTGTTTTAACGTCGGCCGGCGAGTCGCAAAGCGGATTACGTCAGTGCTGTGTAGCGTCATACGGTGTCTCCCGCTCTGCAGCACTCAGTCCCAAATTAAATTGCACAATGCACAATTTTTTATGATGTTTTTAACAGTGAGTTCCATTCATAGACGATTTGATATTGTCGTGGGAGTTGAGAAAGATATTTTGGAATTGTGGGTTGTGAGACCGTGCAGTTTGGTAGGTGGGTAGCAACGTTGTATATTTCCTCCATTTTCAACTCTGCAAATGGAGGTAGTATGCGTTTGCAGAACTGTAATTGATAAAATCCTAGAGTATACAAGAAATCAAACAAATTTTGAAAAAAAAAAAATCAATATTCCTACCAATTTCGGTGCTGCAAGGCAACTTTTAGGGACAAAAGAGCAGAGATAACCTCAGATCGTCTGCCCTGTTACATAACCTTGTGTAGAAACGTAACAACTGCCACTAGATTCAAATTTAGTCGTCGTCACTAAATACTACTTCAATATAAGTCTACCTGCTAGTTATCCAGTACACACGTACAATCAACAATACTGCCTCCACATAGGGCAGTATTGTACACAGTAAACTTTCAGTCTTGCGTGCTACTCCGTCTTCTGCAGTCCCAAGCTAATACCCAGAGAATAAACCACCAAAGACTGTGGAACTCACTAAGCAATAGGCACTGATATTCAGAACACAAGTCACAGGTTTAGAGAGAAAAGAGACATGCGTTTTACGTATCACGTGACAATGAGGCGCGTTCGTGCAACCATTTTGGTGGATGGAAAAACGATCAGTTAGTACATATTCTGAGTGTGTGTCTGTAGTCTAAGTTATCCAGCATGCAATGCGGATGCGCCGTATTGTCATCTGTGGCCTGTCCAGGTCTACAAACTTTTTCCACATTATCCCATAAACATTTCAATTAAAAAGAAGTTATTGAACGTAAAATGTGGGTTCTGGTTTTCTCTATAACTTTTGTCTGAAACATTTCTCATTTTAGGAAGAAATGAGCGAGATATGATCAAAATTGTAAATTGGTCTTCACGTTAAGTACCGGTTATTCTTGCTCTATGTTAACCTTATAAAGCCTAGCGGTATCTTATATTTATTGGACCGTGCATCATCTTGATAGTTGAATAAAGAGACACCAACTTGATGTCACTTGCTTTATTATTTCATTATTTACTGTTCAGCATGTATCGGATGTTAACACATCCATCCTCAGGAGCTTGCGACTTATTTGATGAGTTAATGCATGGGTTGTATGGTCCTAGTTCGATGTATGTCCCAGAGCAGAACCCAGGAGAAATAAACCCTCTATTCCAAACAGTCACTAACCCCCACTTGAACAGACCAGTAATGCTTCAGCATGCATACAGATACCACACCACCACAAACGCAACACCAACATACATCGAACCAGAACCATACAACCCATACAATAACTCATGAAATAAGTCGCAAGCTCCTGAGGATGGATGTATTAACATCCGCAAACATGTTGAGCAGTAAATAATGAAATAATAAAGCAAGTGACATCAAGTTTGTCTCTCTTTGTTCAACCTAGCAGTATATTTACGTACCATCCGTTTTCACTTTCAAAAATTCTACACGGTGCTCGCTTTGCATTGAGTGTTTTGTACGGATCTCAACACAGACAACGACATTTGCTTTAGACGTCATTAACTGACTGGTTTTTATAACCGTGGTGGAAAGTGTTTACAGCGCGGTACGGACTGGTCCGTTATATAAAGCAGATTACGTTTCGTCTTTAAAAGGCTAATGGAACTTACACGCATTCTACTGATTTTCTAAAAATTTTCAAATATCAAATTTTAATGAAAATCCGTCCAGTGGGAGACGAGTTGTTCGTTGCGGACGTATAGACACAAACGACGAAGCTAAAAGTCTCTTTTGGCTCTTTGCGAGAGCACCAGAAATTCGTTCATCTCTCTGAACACCTTCCAATACGAGCATCCACATAGCATTTAATGGAAAAGAGAAGTCGGTGCAGACATCTGGAAGTCATTAAAAGGGACATACAAAAATTCTTTATCAACATTGGCCGATAGACGGACGTGACACGCACTGAGCTGTATCTTGTCAAGTAATCACCAGACTGATGGCGCTAAAAGGGGATAAAGCATGGCATCATTTCACTCAAAAATTAGGCTGCATGGCAAGAGGCTAAATGGACCTACACTGTCACAGATCATTTCACTCAAAAGTTAGGCTGCATGGCAAGAGGCTAAATGGGCCTATACTGTCGCAGAGCGTGTTGCAAAGTTGCTTAAATTAATGTTACGGGTACATCTTATAGCAACTCACCCCACAGACCATACCAGCTTCGTTTCTTTGCAATCAGAGCATTTGAAAGTAACTAGTGAACAAACTAGTTAATTAGCTAATGAACCTTATTTTCGTTGTTACACCGTGCATGTTGTTGAGTTACTCAATTATTATACCAACTACTGCACATATATAGAATTTATAAAATTTACACATTAAAACTTTAAAAACGCTCCGACATGTTTCGGCCCTAGGACCATCATCAGGGAACCATATCGTCCTTGCTAAACTCACACTACAAAAAGTCACATCCGTAGCAGGGCACTCTTCGCAACATAACATTACACAACACGGCATGCTGCCACAATACCCAACTGGTACAGCGAAATTAAAGTGACTTTTTATAGTGTAACTTTAGCAAGGACGGTACGGCTCCTTGATGATGGTCCTAGGATCGAAACATGTCGGAGCGTTTTTAATGTTTCAATGTGTAAATGTTCTAAATTTTATATATGTGCAGTAGTTGGTATAATAATTAATTAGCTAATTAACCATTTAAAGCCTAGCGGTTCTGCACACACCACCAGGGTTAATATTCAAAATTTCTAAACGGTGCTCGCTTTGCGTTGAGTGTTTTGTACGGATCTGAGGAAAGACAGCGACTTTAACTGAACACGTGATTAAGTGAATGTTTTTTTTATAACCGTCATGGAAATTGTTTACAGCGCGGTAAGGACTGATTCCTTCTATAAAGTAGATTACGTTTAGCCTTTAAAAGGTTAATTCAGTATTAGAAGGCCTTATACAATGTACACTGAGAGTAACATAGTGCTAAACAACTATTCAAGGAATTCAAATTGCTGTAAAAACTAAATGTTCATCACATTCACAACAAAAACATGCCATTTGACCATATACGGAATCGGGCACCAACTCTTCAAATTCTCGTGGTACATTCCAGTAAGGCAAGCAACCAATAACACTGACATCATAAATCCTGAAATATATGCAATAAATATCTCGCAGCTCAATTTCTACAAAGCAGCGTGGACATTTAAAGAACATGGTTACATGTTTCTGCTTCTAAGAGCCATCTTCAGGCTTTGGCTTAAAAGAAGAAGTATGTTATTTGCAACGTTTTAATGTAAAGGCGTTGCAAATTACATAAAGGCAAAACAGTCCCGTTACAGGCCTGGACAGGCCCAGAGGTTTCCAGGACGTTAAGGTTCCCAGATTTCATGACAACGGCACAGGATGGTGGTAAGGTTGTAAGCTTTAGGCACAGGCCGCCTTTACCCCCAAAAATGTTCCTGGTACTCATTTCTGTTAGAGGCTGAGTCGACCCTAGAGCCATAGTGCGATCGGAAGGAATATGTCAATAAAAAATTACAATGACACCGTCTGGAAACGAACCAGCAACCTTCCGATTTGTAGCACAGCACCTTAATCACTGTGACACCGAAGTCCCCTACATATGGCAGTAATACCAAAATATACCACAATATTATAATATTATACTACGTAGCATTGTGTTACAATTGCCTGAAATATTCAGTACAGTAACATGCTATACAGGTTTGTAGCCTAGGAGCAATAGGCTATACCATATAGCCTAGGTGTGTAGTAGGCTATACTCTACTATCTAGGATTGTGTAAATACACTCTATGACTCTTATGTTTATTGGACCGTGCATAATTAAGATATCTGAAGAATAGAGGCTGAGTCAACCCCAGGGCCATAGTGCGATCGAAAGGATTATGTCAATGAAAAATTCCAATGACACCAACTGGGATCGAACTAGGGACCTTCCGATTTGTAACATAGCACCTTAACAACTGTGATACAGCGGTCCCCTTGCAAATTACATATTAAATCCTTTAAATCAAAGATTGAATTTGACGGAAGACGTACCGGTGTGTTTTTATTAGGAAATATAATAACAAAAGTTACCGTCAAACACAACTAGATTTTTATTTTAGTATATTCTAATTAAATTGGCAACATGTTTCGATTCTATTGGGTCATCATCAGGCCTTCACTATGACCCAGTTTACTGTAAAGTTGCGTAAATTTACAGTTAACTGCTTCACAGTGAAGGCCTGATGATGACCCAATAGGATCGAAACATGTTGCCAATTTAATTAGAATAAATAAAAACTAGGTGTGTTTGATGGTAACTTTTATCGTTATAGTTCCAAAGACTGTAGATGGCTCCTCGAGTCGAAACATGTAGCCATGTTTCCTCAAATATTCATGTAATAAATTTGTTTTAGACCGCTCTAATAATTATTAGGCCTATATCGTGTGACGAACATCACTTCAAACTTCAAATGTTGGTACGATATAAACCTTCGGCGGCTGGGTGACCTGGGTGAGGGGGTGGGGGGGTGCTACTGCCACTCTTCTTCGGTACGAACGTATCGATTATCGTTATCGTGGTTTCTCGAAGTCCATCTGCCCATCTCCGTCCACAACCAACTATTTTACATATCAAAAGGCTTTAACGGACATAACAGTAAAGAGAGGTGGCACACGGCTGGGAAATGTGGTTGTGTGGTGTTCCGCAGGGATGCCTACAGACTTCCATTTACTGGTTACGAGAACCAAAACAGATCGCAGGACGGATAGCAGAATCAAAGCGAGTGAAATTCTATTTCCGTGTGTTACGATTAAAAATTGACGTTACTTGAGGAAATTTTAAGCAGGGACCAGGTGGTAGGATTTTTTTTTTCGAATTGAAGATGACAGCAGCAATTCACTCCGAACTTCGGTAAAACCCAGAAGATTTAAGCCACAGTAGAACGAAGGATCTTTATGTCAATCGTGTCTAAAATACGAATTCTTGTGTTTTATCGGGATTAATAATAATAATAATTATTATTATTATTATTATTATTTACTGCAATTGGGTTGTTACCCGGTGGCAGTGGTTATTTTACATGTAAGCAAAACATGAAATCGGTTACAACTAGATTTAAGTCGGGAGGGCTACATGAGAAGCATGTAGTGGCAACTTGGAATGTTGGGAACCATCTCAGCATTTGCTTATAGACACAGGGAAACCAAGAAAAACCTGTGTCCAGGTGGTCGGTCGCAGGATCCTTCCGAATACTGACCTCTAGCCAGCAGTCCGGCATCTAAAGTAAAAACACCAATACACACATAGTACAGCAAATACACATAACAACAACAATCCACACGGCCAGCCATCAACAATCAGACCCAAGAAATCTTAAAACTAGCGACAATACATACGAGACAAATTAGAATACAACATGTACAGAAGGTAAAAACACCCAAGCAAGACAGTACTGTGTACAGTTTCTTGTAATTGTTTTCTTCTTACCATTATTAATTCACTCACGCTTTCACCCCAGTCCTTCACTTCTCATCACTTACTATTCCTATAAATCTTTTCCATAAAGACTCGTCCCCCTCTTCCCTATACTGCGCACTTCACTTCATCTCATTCCACTTCACTTTGCTTCGTTCACTTCACTTCACTTATAGCCCAGAAGAACAGAATCCCTGTGTTACGGAAAGCTGTACTTTAGTAAATCTACGCGAGTGACAAGTTTTCAGTCCCGTAAGAATCAAGAACATATCCAAACAGGATTCTAATAACAGACGATATGAGATTTGAATTTTTGACCCTGGATATATATAAATTTATATATAATATATTTGTGTGTATGCATAAACGTATATACTTACTCACTCCATGGAGCACAGTCCTTCTTGAGAAGCTAACCGGTTCACATTCAAAAGTGCCTGCCACATGTCCGTTTCCTGAGCCAGCCCGATTCAGTCCATACCCCTACATCCCAATTCCTGAAAATACATCTCTATATTACCATCCCATCCACGCCTGGTTCTTGCAAGTGGTTTCTTTCCTTCAGGTTTCCCCACCAAAACACTGTGCACGACTCTGATCTTCCCTATACGTGCTACATGCCCCGCCCTGCCCATCTCATTCTTCTAGATTTTATCATCCGAACAATATTGGGAGAGGAGTACAGATCGTTGAGCTCCCCATGAACATAATACAGACATTCTATGTTACGTCAAATTGTGATATGATAAGTTCGAGAACATGTTACGGCGAAAATACTTCATCTATCTTCAAGACACAAGTAAATTCTATCGTAAAAATGGCGGCACCCTGCTTCTCCAATATTATGATAACCATTTACTTGACTAAAAAATATCATGACGCTGGAGACAAGACGATAAAAATTGTGACGTCATACCGATCTTCAATAAAGTTAACAACCCAGAATTCGCGAGTATTTTTATTCGCGTAATTTAAGCACGAAGAACCCAAACGGCCATTCAAAACGTTGTGTTGAAGACTGATGCCAAGTTTGGCAAATATCTATCCAGCAGCTCTCTAGCACAGACGTTCGATCCTGCAGACATATAAGATCCACATGATACAATTTTAGTTTATGCAAGGTATAGACGCATGATATACGCAGAATTGTCCATATAATGACAAGAAAAAATTGAATATATAAGAGCCAGTTTAAACTTCATTGGACTTGTTTTTAGCGGGAGTATTAATAAATGTCTAAACAGGGAATAAAAGATATGAAGACACGAGACAGAAACAAGAGGAAAAAGAAGAGAATAAGTGATAAGAAGGAAAAAAAAAGGAAAGTAAAATTTAAAAAAAGTGAAGTAAATCTGCCTTTTATGACTAAGTGAGTCACACCTAAGTTCAGGTGGTTACGATAAAAATTGGCTGCAGGGAAATAAGGATTTGTTTCTATGGCAAGAAAATAAAAATTTCAGTTATGGTGGCACCAACAGTTGGCAGCACTAAGCATGCATTACTCCTTACTTAATTACTTACTTACTTACTCCATGGTGCAGAGTCCTTCTTGAGAAGCTAACTGGTTTGCAGCTAGTCAAGAAATTCCCCTCATTTCACGGAACCCGAAGGTTCATTATCGCACTCACAAGCGT
>Ga0123352_10005759_pt1 | contig 18776 bp, 7 predicted proteins | sample TergutLab28metaG_FD_89700 | JGI IMG/M metagenome (GOLD analysis project Ga0123352, IMG submission 89700) | Labiotermes labralis P1 segment gut microbial communities from Petit-Saut dam, French Guiana - Lab288 P1 | ecosystem: Host-associated > Arthropoda: Insects > Digestive system > Gut ... | reverse complement strand
CTTGATGACAGCTCGCTTCTCGATGTTGTTGAAATCGCGCGCGTCCCTGACATGCTTCCGAGTTTGTTTCCTTCCTGGTAGGGCTAATGACTTACCAGCACACCGGTATTTTGATTAAATTATATTCAGTGTGTTCCGTTAGACCGATTTCATTTTAAATTACATAAATTTGCGAGTTCTTGTGTTCCCATTATACTGAATATAGTGACTGATATTTTCCGAATGTGATGCCCTGTGTTCGGATAATTTTCGAATATATCTGGGGCTAAGTGAATGGGGGTGACAGATGGCGAGAGACAAAGCGATGAGATGTTTCATAATTTATAAATAGGTATGAAATGTTATTAGGATGATATAAAAAGAAAAATGGCGTGAAACAGAGCAAAAGTGGCCGAGAAAAGACATATTCTTACGTCTTTTTTAGTCGTAAAATATAAAGGAAAGAAAGTACCTGCCTGCCTACTAGACGTAGCCACAGACACGAGGTACTCTTAAAATGGATCTTAAATAAATTTTGTCAGGGGACGGACAGGTTTCAACTTAGACACATGAGGTTTTCACGGCACGGATACTGAAGATTTTAGGGATATATTTTGCGACGTTTCGAACGTCTGCGGCGTCTTCTTAAAAGAAACTAAGATACTTCGATAAGTTGCAGACTATAACCTCAAAAACGAGACTACATTTTTCCACGTGGTTTTAATCTTAAGGTTACAGGGACTCAGTAGGGAGTTTACTAGAGGTTTTGATAATTAAACTTCAGGTTCTATACGAGATATTTTGTTTGTTAATTACCCGAGTGACTATGGGTTTCTCAAGGAGTATTGCGTGCAGTTGATTAGTCAGCCAAACCATATCATATATCAAAGCTCTGGATTCATAAACATCCTACTTACTGCCTCTGGTTTTAGTTATGACAAATTCACACAAGCCTGTAGGCACGTTTTCACTTCATTTATCTCGTAGTTCCTTAGTCAGCCTTGAAGGCCCGACCTTATTTCGGGGAGAAATCTTGAAAGAAATTTACAGCTCACCACCTCATCTGCAGCAACAAACACATGGCCTTTTTGCTACCAGGGTATAAGATTTCCCATATGTACACTCTTGTTTCTTAACAAGTGTCTACTTAAATCTAAAAGCCTACACTTCTACATAAAGCCTTCAGACTATAAGCAACAGAACTCTCAGTGCAGTTTTGTATTTGCTTTATATTTCGTACTCTGGCACATAAACACAACATGTTTACAAATTTATCTCAGTAATTAACCAACTTGATGCACAAAATTTGTTTCACAATAAGGTTTATTTCATGCCTCTACATGTTTCGAGCATTTTGACCTCCTGATGATGAGCACATGTGCTCGAAACATGCAGAGGCATGAAATAAAACTTATTGTGAAACAAATTTTGGCATCAAGTTGGTTAAATACTGAGTTAAATATACTGCGATGCACATGCTTTAGCCTGCAGCCTGGACACTACTCCAGCCTAGCCGCACCTAAACTCCAACTTACAACAAACCAAGAACGAAACGACCAATGTGGTAATCAACATTATAGTCGCGAGGTTCTGATGACGGACATAGTGGTGCCCGAAACATGTTCAGCCTATAAAGTACAATAAAATAATAAGTGGCATCTATTTGGTTTTTATTCTTCAGTTATCACAATGATGCAAGGTCCAACAAACATCAAATAAATATATAGACTGGATTAATATTAACAGGAAATTACTGTTAACAGGGAAAATTAAAATTCGGATCCTTTAGAATCCTAGAATGTACAACTACAGAGGCTGATGGTATTTTGAATTTTCTTTATTCCTTTAAATTCAAATATTAGAAATCGTAATGATTTTACTGGAATCAAATTCATTTATCCAGTTCCTCGTGTTTTAAGTACACTACTACCTGACGAGATGGTATATGGGAGCCGAAGATGAAAAGAGTATATTCCTCCATTTATTCATTTTTAGATTATTCAACGACGCTGCTTTGACTGTAGATGTCAGTATTGCAGGGGATCTTAAATAATTTTGGTGTGCAGGCATGGAAACATTTTAGCCAGCCTATTAAACGAATTTTGTGATATCTACAATTTTCAAGGGATAACATTTTAATCTACGTAATAATTCATTTGTGTTTTATATATGCTTGTTTGATGTGAGGCCCATCCAGCTACCCGTTTCGTGGGAACCTGTGGCTATCCACCAAGGGAAAAGCGGTCAGTGAGGGCGTAAGTCCGACCACGTACTGCACCAGTACCATGGTTAAGAAGCACGAAGCTGCGTCTCCACTCGACCATATGCCTTCCTGACCTGCGCAGAGACAATTTCAATACTAAACTCTTGTCCAGGAAAGGGGATTACAATGAAAGTATATCCACGGTATTTAAAGTCATTATTTTCACAATCAGCTTAGTGTACCGCATGAAGGTACCGACAGAAGGTGGTAGCATTTACTTACAAGACAAACCCAAAACGTAAAATACTGTGACATGCTAACAATTTATGAACTTTATTTTCCGAAAATGAACTTATGTTTGAAACGGCAACCCTAATTTAAGGCGCGCATCATTCAAACGCGCAACGAAACACGTTCGGCACTGTGCATACAGTAAATTCGGAATCTTTCGGCTACCGGACACACAGACGAGGAAATGTTTAAATTTGCAGGAAAGTTAGCAAATACAGCGAAAATAAAACAAGTTGAGAAGTTTAGTGACATTTAAAAAAAATATTTTTTGAGGGGGGGGGGGCAGCCCTAAGAACGATTTCCATGCTGTCAATACTTGTTTATGTACAATTAACAGTAAAGTGGGTATTGCTACCTAATAGAAGAAGTAAAGGTATTCAATATTCAACACTTATATTAATATAATCGCCAACATATAGCTTATTATTTATTCAATATAAGCAATTTTATTATTTTATACTAAAATAAATGAAATTTTATATATAAGATGAAAACTTACCAATAAATGGATTTATTGGTAATTATTCATCTTATATGTATAAAATTTTATTTTAAGGTAAGAATTATGTATATAAAGCCTGTAATCCAACAATTCTTCAGACTTCCCCTTTCCTGTTTAAAATTCAGACTCTACCTGCCGTTGTGTTTTGTTTTGAATCTTGATCCTTCATCCTATACATGTACTTGTGTTTATGTCTGAGAACTAAATGCTCAAAATGTTTGAACCCAGCAGAAATGAAAAAAATTTTGACAATGCAGAAACATTTATGAGGAGCTTCACAATTTGTACTGTTCGCGAAATATACAGATGCAGCAAGTTCAGAAAATCAAGGACGGAGAACTGAGTGGTCCACGTAATGCACAGGCAACGAACAGTTAATAAAAATTTTAGTAGAAAAACTTTAATATACGCAGCCACTTAAGCGATCAGAGCGCAGATGGATATCAAACAGAAAGAGGATCGAGTGGCGATTGATTTCGAGACGTCTAGCTCCATAAAAGACGTCGAATTTTTATTTCGGCTGAGCACGTGAAAGCTTTCCAGTGAAGGTTCAGCTATGCGAAGTAGGTTACAACAGCATCAGTTGACAAAGCATCATTTAAAGTACTCTTCTAGGTCTTCAAATGCTGTGTCGTGCGCACGAGTTCGCAATGCTGAATAGCTATACAGGGTGTATCTGCTTCAAAATATAAACAAATTCTAAAGAAAACTAGTGGCTCTTGAACACATTGACACACTAAAGTTCTAAGTAATAATAATAATAATATTTATTAACTGTAATTGGGTTGTCATCCGGTGGCAGTGGTTATTTTACATGTATACAAAATATGAAACTCAGTAGATCTGCGATATTTATTCCTCCCTAATCTTTATGCTGATTATCCATTTAGCTTTATACAGAGAAGTTACTCCAGATACGGCATGTCACCTCTCTTAACATTATATGCTCTGTAGTTTGTGCGCATATTTTACTAATGTGCGACGTACGATTTTTGATAATGAATATCATTAATTGTGAGGTCATTGCGATATGTCACAGTGATACAACAGCTAAAATGTTTTGCTCGGAATTAAGAGGGGGTATCGGATTTTGGACATTCTCCAGGTTTCATATTTCAGGAATAAGTATGTTTTATTTATTTTCTATAAACAGTACTGCTGGTGTGTTTAACAGCAGTGAATCTTCAAAGTCGGCATTTCCGTAGGGCATTTCATTACCAGAACAAAATACTCCTTTTTCCCATCCAACCTAATAATGACTTGCCCTTTTTTATGTTGAATTATATACGTGGGATATACCTAGCCTACTGTTTGAAAATTCCACCAGCCAAAAATCATGCAGTGCATTATATAAACGTCGTGATGTCACGTGTTCGTTGTCGTTGTCTTCTGATTTTAACCAAAACTGAAGAGATCTGACAAATTTTCGTAGGATTTTTATATTCAATGGTCCGTGCATCGCGTAATATGTGTCAACAATTATTCAACAAGATGCAACAATATACAGTTTATATCCGAAAACTGCTCTACATGATTTGGGTATCACTGTATCTACAGTATCCAGTATCCAGTCACGCTCACGACAGGTAGCAGTAACGGTCTCAATAACGCCAGATACTGTAGATCCAGTGATATAAGCCCATCATGATGAGTGCAGATACCACCCGAAACATGTAGAGCAGTTTGCCGATATAAATAAACTGTATATTGTTGCATCTTGTTGGATAATTGTTGACACTCATTTCGTAGGATTCCTTTATAGCAAATTTCACGAAAACCCATCCAGAAGTTGACAGAAAAATTTAATACGTGCTCTGAACAACGCGGGGTGGATGAAGTGGCGCAGTTGTTTGGAGCACTGCGCTACCAGTCGGAAGGTCGCGGGTTCGATTGCCGATGGTGTATTACTGCCACACTATGATTTTCGGTTCGAATCAGTCTCGAACAGAAATCAGTACCAGGAATATCTTCTGCTTGGAGGGACGGGGTAAACGCTTCTGTTGCGTGGGGCTGACAACCTTACCACATTCATGACCTATTTTCTCGAAATCTGGGAGCCTCAGCGTCCTGTAACTCACCCTTTTGGCCTGTGATAGGTCTGTACAGGGACTGCTTTAACTTTACCTGCTGTGTAGTACCGTGAATGTGTCTATCAAAGTAGGCTTAAGATATTTTCATATTTAGTGCACGGTAAATAACAATACAGCCGCACACACACACACACACACACACACACACACACACACATATATATATATATATATATATATATATAGTGGAGCCGGAAACGCATTATTATTGTAGTGACTGATTAGGTTAAGGGCTGAAGAATTGAAGAATCGTGGTCGATGGCCGGCAGGAGTAACAAATTTTTGTCTTCCCCGAGAGGGCCAGAACACCTCTTAGGTCCACCGAGGCTCCTGTTCAAGGAATGCCGGGGGTGTTTCCCGGGAGTAAACCTCCACCTTGTACACAGCGACAGCTTTAGGTTTCTAGTGTATGGCATATAATAGAGCAGAGTCTTTCTTGAGAAGTTGGTAGTTCCTTAGACGATCAAGAAAGTCCCTGCCATTTTATGAAACATTGACATGGTCTGCAATTCATCTTCAGAGTCATCCAATCATTCGACGCTGTCGTTACTGCCACAGTTGTTAGACAACTTACAAAGGCTCACAAATAGTAGCCAGTACATCAGAACTGTTACACCAGCCAGAGACCGAGGTGTGGACTAGAGTTAAAATCCGCGAGTGTACAAAAGAGTAAGGCAGCACCTCTGTAATGGTGCGACACAACAGATGGTAGCAAGGGGCTGCGAGCCTGTCAGCCCAACGCAGCCATTTGCCTGACCCGCCCGGTTCTCATTTCCTCACCACATTCACTCCTTCCTCTTCTTTCGACGCGCCAACATGAGGTGGGGGCACACTCGGCACCTCTGACTTAACAATCTTAGAAATAACACCGACGTTTCTGTGTGCCAACGAGGATGAAAAAATATACCGCTTGGAAAACATGACTCCTCCTCCTCTTCTTCTACTTTTTTATTGCTGCTAAGGCACCCACAAGTGGTCTGACGTAGTCCATCTCTTGCGCTTCCGGTCCTTGCATGTCCATCTTGCACAGGGCTCAGATTTGTAATCCAAGCACAAATGCCTGTTTAACTATTATTTTTAAGTATATCATCCCGTGCATTTTCATGTATTAGACATCTCTTCAATTACAACAACTCAATGCACAAATTTGGTTACATACCATGTTTAACCTTTTTATTCTTATGTGTGTTAATTAAACTTCCATGTTAAGCATCAATTATTTTGAAGTATTCCATTCCTTGCATTTTCATATATTCATTTAATATCAGACAAATTTAGTTATTAGACATGTCTTCAGTCACACTCAATATATGCACAATTTTATTCATTACATATCTACAGATAAAGAAAATATGCTATAGATACGTAATAAATAAAAGTGTGCGTTTATTCGGTGTAATTGAAGTGATGTCTAATTACCATTTTTATCTGATGTTAAGTGAATATATTTTAACTCACCTAACCAAAAATTTAATCTAATAAGTAATTCTATTTTAAAAATTTTATTTTATCGTATTCTGGTCTTGTGAAGTCTTACGCCATGTTGTTTGAGCGGAAGCAGCCTCCACTCTGAAGACAGAAGGCTATACGTTCCTCAAAACTTTTGAACAAACTCTTCAGAACACCATTAACTGAATACCACTCGCCATGAAACCCTCAAGACATGTTATCTTCTCTGCCAGATCACGTCACCCAAAGATCAAGGATCGTGAATCCGAAATAGTAGGCCTAAATTATTTCATCTATTCAATTACACATTAAACCCCTCGGTCGTACACTCACAATTGGTGCAGATTTTGTCTTTACAACAGAGCAGTCAAGAAAGTTTTGACGTTCTCACAGCCTTGTTTGTGAGATCCATTTCTCTTAGGATACACTGCCGTGTCATCGGGTAATTGGTTCTTGAATTTTCGAAGGTACTACGTTCCCTCAACATGTGGTACCTGTTAGCGCTATCCCTCTAGTACTAACACATGGTATTCAGGCAACTTCTGTTGTAATCGTTACTATGCCATTATTCCTTCACTTGGTACTTAGTCTTCGTAAGAAGATTTAGTAGCCCTATCTTAACAGAACGCCTTTGTGCAGTCAGTGTTCATTATGAACATCATCAGCACGAGTGCTAATCCTACTCCTCACCTTTGATGGTTCCTCTTAATATTACTTCTCGGTATTTAAATCTGTATGACCCATACTGACCTGTATGTAAAAAGGTAAACGTGAAATTCACACTATAGCAGGCCATGAAGGCACAGAGGGGGAACAAAAGTATAGTTCTACTCTTTCTTTAACTTCGGCGTGAGATGGTGTGGGTGGACAGTTCTACGTCCCGGCAACTTTACCCCAGAGAATGCGATCCGTTACACATTTTATAGGAGGCTGCGTGGGTTTCAGAGCCGGTCTGGACGTGTGCGGAGTATCTCGCGAACGCCGTGTTTGGATTCCCGGACCGTCCATCCCGTAGCGAGTCGCTATGCCGACTACGGTATATCAGCTGCATGTGCTAAGGCACGCACTAGCCATTGTCACATTGTCGAATGTCTAAAGGCCTCTCAACCTTATATAATTTCGTTGCCATTGTAATTTCTTGTCTAGAGAGCCAGCCAGTAAACCCAGTATCGCTGGGAATTGATTATTTACAGCGTCAAAACCAAAGACGCGTTTATTATTAGCATAATTTCTTTGCTATTGTGGGAAAAAATATTTATATTTCTGTATATGTCCACCGTCCTACCTACTGCACTACACTACACCACACTACACTATACTATACTATAGCATACTATACTAAACTGCACTGTACTGTACTGTACTGCAACGCACTGCACTATTCTACACAATACTATAATATCTGTGCACTTGCCTGCCTGCCTGCCCTAGATATAAACACACTTAATAATTGAACCCGGATAGCTCAATAGGTATAGTGAATACGAAATAGGCTGGAACACCGAAGAATAGTAGTACGAAACGTGATAAAAGAAAAAGATGTTTCTGGCATCCACCGCGTCCAGAACTACTCGGAGGCTCAACCGAAACTCCTACTCAAAAGTCGTTATGGCAGCTTGCTCTGGGTAAAACGTCCGGGATGTGAGCCTGGCTATTCTACTTTGTTTAATGTCGAGGTTAATAATGAGCGCAATCCTACATCCAAGCCCCGTACAGCTTCATGACGTCAACATGAACTTCTATACTTGAACCGACTTACTTCATTTTTCTTTACTTCATCCCACAAGAAAATATTTATCGGAAATAACTCATTGTGCATCTGCTAGGATTGTTATTATGGCAAGAAAAACAATACAACTCCAAAGACGTATGTTTCAACCAAAGCAGTCTGTGTCATGCATTTTTTTTGTCTCCTCAAAGAGTTCTTGTCGTTACGAAACATTCTTCTTTCTCCACGAGAAGGGAGAAGTTATAGAAATTGTTGTTGTCAGTGCAGCACGAGACGGCTGCTGGCCCGGCTAATAACTGAGCAAGGTGAAGCCAGGTGCGTGAGTGAGGTCTCTAGCGGCCTGACTCTTCGCAACTTGGGCGGGAACACACTTCCTCACCGAAGAATTCGACCTGCAGTCACTTTTTCAAAACTAACATCTTATTGCACCTTTGATTAATAGTCACCGCTCTGTGGTCCTACCTTGTTTGGCCTGATGCAGCACCTAGGAGTGTCCAAACTTAGAAACATGTTGCTCTGCTCTAGGCTTCTGTAGAATTTCTGCTCCTTTTTCGCTGCTGTGCGGTTCGTATCGCAGTTAGCGCAGGGTGTTGGGAACATTATGTTCTAATGGCTTTTATCGATTTCCTCTACTGACTGCGAGGTACAGGAGTTGACAGTTTCTTTATCTTACTTGTTATGTGGTTTTTCATTGTTTATTTTATGATGGGGTAAGTATCTCAGTCTATATAGCACAGAATGCTAGGATTGCTGGCTGAATGGTAATCGTAAAGGATTTGGAAGGAAACTTTAGTTATCGAACAGAAATATACGTCTGCTCTCTCAGCACTTGGCTGGAGGGTAATCCTCAGTAATGTTATGTGATGCCTTGGTCAGGATTTCAACCAAGCATCTCCCGAAAAAAAAATATATATATATATATAGTTTGAGTCAACTCGCTCGGCGTGTATTATCAGAATTATTCTTACATTCCATTTATCGGTATATATTATCCTACCTTTAAATAATGTCATTGCACATATTTATATGTGTAAATACACGTTCAGTACGTAAATACGTGTAGTTTTGAGCAGTGATAATAGACATGGCGCACAATTTACTTGATCCTCTGTGTTCAGAAGAGAAGAGCAGTATCAAGTACTGTTGCATTACTGTCTCTCTCTCTCTTTCCCTATATGTGTGTGTGTGTGTGTGTGTATATATATATATATATATCACCTATTTGCAGGTGAATTATGAAGAAAACTCTAGAAATCAGTCTTAATAAGTTAATCGTATAAAACTTAGCTTTGCTGAAATTAAGATCAGACTCCTAATCTTTTCAGAATTTCTGGATGAAGGACTGTTACGTGTATTTCGAGTCCCCGTAGAATTGGCCTCTCTACATCTAAATGTTTGCCGAAGAAAGGGTAGGAAGTACACACTACTCTAATTTTCTCAGTATCATCCAGCCCCACAAAATATAGGCTGTTCTTGTGGTCCTTCTTTCACTACGCGCTTCAGACGCTCAACAATCTACAATATGACAAACCTTTGAAAAACAAAGCAACATTCTAGAAAATCAAGACAGTTTACCATCATGTTATAACTTCCACGTGTATATGAATGAATATGACATGTAATAATTTCACATATGTAATAAGATTGGAAAGGATATATTCCGTTTCATAATACTAAAAATTTACCAAGTGTGGCCTTTGAAGTCTGTTCACCTTATTTAATGGTAGTCATAATACAAGGCAAACCATTTTCCAAAGTAGATTTTGTTGTAAATTTGCTTGGAAATTAGTGTAGTATAAGAAACACTACGATTATTGCCCTATAAAGTTGCTTTTAATATGAACGGCCAAGAGTAATCTAATCTGCCTCTGTGTTAAGAAATTACAGCATAAGCGAGAATTGAGACACAATTCCACGCTATAGCAACTTCGGCGGTAGATGGATAAGAGTGTTTATCTTCACACCCGGGCTAACTGGACCCCAGTAACCGAGGAGTAGAAGATTTGGTGGGTTACAGAGTAGGGTTGGCCGCTTTGAAGAAGTGAAAACTGCTGGTCTGTGTTTGAAATCGCAAGCCGATATGTCTGAATATCGGAACTGGCGAGAAATAATTTGGCTAATGTCTCTTCTAGCAAATAAAAAAAAAGTATAACTGTCTACATGAAATACATGCAAAAGTCACTCTATGACAGTATTGTAGAGTCTGTAACAGTAAGTGTAGTTTACACAAATTTTGATGTTAGTATATAAGAAAGGTGGCAGTCTAAAGGAATGAAGGTTGGTCGCTGAGTTATCAACAAGCTGCAAATATAGTTGATCAATTTAATTATTTAAGAGTTAATCCGAAAAAAGGAGGGAGATGGAAGGATCAAAGAAATAGATCACTGAAAGGCACTGGACTGTATCTGCCATTGACAAATTCTTAGCGACTAGCAGTGATACACAAGAGACGATCTTCGTAAATATGACATTCTAAGAGATTCTAGAATGTTATAGGTTTTCGAAGTTCTTCGGTTTTGGGAAGGATGGAAGAATTTGACCAAATCAATGGTAGATTCTATGAGAATGTGTTAAGAACACTTAAGTGTGCGGCTGACCAAGTAGCTGAACTGGAACAAACGGAGACAGCAGAAGGTGGACGGTGCTGTATAGGAGATTGAAGTTCTGGGTGCGTTTTGTTAGGCACGGAATGGCTGGATGTAATAAGAATTTGTACGAATGGCATATAAACGTTTTGATGAAGAAAGGTGGAGTAAGAATTTAAAAAACGAGAGTAAAATGGGATTATCCTCTGTTTGACGCAGTCTGATAGGAATAAATTTGATGAGTTTGTACAGTCATTAAAAGAATATATTAATATTGAAAGAAACACTTATTTGTGGTTATTAATCGGAGGAATTCTCTATTACGTTATGGCAAATTTAAATATCTGCTGCACCTAGAGTGTTATCCAGATGTCTGTAGAAGGAATAAGTGGTTTAATATGCCTGAAATTGCAATGGATCAAGTATGGATCGGAAGGAAAGATGCCCCCCCCCCTAAATCTCCCATGCTTACAAGTGGAATATATTAAACATGTATTATTAAAATGTTAGGAAACGAAAATTTGGAAAGATATACTTTCATTTGTTAAGGGCCGAGTGTCAATATATAGCTTATTGAAAGTTTTTATCTGTTTAATGTAACAAAACAAAATTATGGGGAAATGAGCAATTTAAAATTTCATGTAAATAGAAAAATAAAGTAAATTAGACAAAAAGTGTTCCAAAAATTAAAGGGAAAGTACCACTTAGAACACGCCTGCTCAAACTTTTGTTGTCGTGCGGGAAATATGGGCTGCATGCGGACAATATGAAATTCAATACACAGAATGACGAATGAATAAACTTTCTTACAATTATATACCTGTGTATTAATGTACATTTCACGCACATTAAAAATGTACTGATAATAATAGGAAAATTTTATCAACAAATGTCATTCACTACTTAGGTCAGGGTGTCGCCTATTTTAGCACATTTTTGCAAAATAAAAGAGTAAGGTAATATATGTCACCTTAAAAAAATCTAAGTTTTCATCCGCTTTCTATCTCGGCAATGCCAGAGAAAGGGTCTCCGCGGACGACACAAACCCGAGTCACGATCAACATGCTGCCTGCGAGCTGCGGGTTGAGCAGGCCTGGCTTAGAGGTTACAGGAATAAAGGAGAGGATATTATCAAAACGAATCTTAAGTTAATAGATGACATATGTGAACTAGATTCATCTGCCTTAATGAACGGACAAGCGGACATTCTCTTGTAAATTCGGCAATGATCTATCTGGATCCGCGAAAGGCAAGTGATTTCTTGTATAGCAGATTGACTGTCTCGTGAGATTTGAGCTGCTGACTCTGGTGACTACAGCGATTCCGCCGTCTGGCCTGGAAGACCAAAGTTTTCGTCGAACTTATTGCCTCCATCTTCAGACTATGCGGAATATCTGTGTAGCATGAAGATGAAGTTGGTAAATTTCTACCAGGCTGTAGATATTATATTACAGAAGATAGTAATCTACGTGAGAAAGAAAATTTATTAGTCATAAATCAGCCTAACACTCGACAATAGGATAATAACACCGTAACAAAATAAGTAATTAAAAAAATTAAGTGCCTTAACCCACCTTAATAATCACATTCGGTACTGCAGTTATAAAGGTAAAAGTAAACGTAAAGGTGTCGAAGGGTGTGACATGCCACAAGTGGAATTAAATCTAAGCCACGCTTAGCAACGGCAATCGATACTATAGGTTTGCCAGTAAAATCAGTGGTGTTACTGCGATCGTGGTTCATTAACGATAGGTTCCAGCTACCATTTTTTGCATCGAATATAAGTATAATTTCTGAATGCCCAAATGGAAAGATTATTGAAGGAAGCTGTCGTTGCCCTGTCTTCGAATATTACAGCATCTTCTACAGCAAGTACGAAACCACTAAAAATCATTTCCGGACAGCAGGAAGTTTGAGTTGTCGGCTATAAGGCTTGATCGCTTTACCTTCGTTTTCCATTAAGTGGAAGGCTAGTGAGACGGTCTGTAATGGACACAAGAGAATGCAATTTGTTCACTCTTCTTTGTCTAATGTTAGTAAAGCGACCTAACTTGGTAAGTTGTTCTGCATTCGTCTATTCTTCATTACAAAAGGAAAATCTAGCTTGGAAATAAGCAGGCAGTCATGGCCTCCTCATCCATCCGGCTGGTACATAATTGAGTTGTCTACATACAGAGGAAAAGAAGTTTTAGTTGGCTGGATTGACCACGGTAATCGCAGTGAATTAGCATTGCTAATACCTGTAACAGTACACTCACTTTTCATCACGAAACCTGTGCTGCGTAATCTGTGGAACTTGTTTGTTCTAGACCAAGACTCGCGACATTTTACATCGGTTCTTTTACCGTGAGGTCTCCTTAATTATTTTTCTTGTGTTTACAAAATTAAACGTTCGAATTTACTATACGGACTTGAGGAATTACTTACCAACTATATGGTGACATAATTCGAGAACCGGATGCTGTAGGGAGTATTTAGAACTAAGAGAGATGAAGTATGGTGGGGACTGCACTATAAGGACTTCAATGATTTTTACTTCCCATCAAATATTATTACAATGACAAAATTAATGACGATGAGATGAGTAAGGCGTGTGACACTAGTGGGAGGAAAGAGAGACGCGTGCAGATTTCTGAAAGAAAAATGTGTAAGTATGGTACCGCCTGGAAGACATAGGTGCATCTGAACATATAATAGAAATGGATTTTAAAGAAGTACAAAGGGGAGGCAGTTGATTGGATTTATCTAGCTCAGTACAGTTACCAGCAGCGAAACTTTGTGACTATGAAAATGAACATTAGAGTTCCACAAAATTCTGGAAAATTCTTCAATAACTGAGCACTTAAATTTTTTTCAAAAGAAATGCCGTAGAATTATTTAGGGGAGAAAATAATCAATGCCTCTCAGGACTAACTAGCTTACTCAAGAAAAACTGTATATACCAGGAAATATTCTGGGTGATATTACATTAAAGTTGGTGTTAAGTACCACCGTTCCTTTTCACAACTTTTTCGAAAATTCATCCCTCCTGGTTATACATACTGCTGTGAAATTAGGTTTACATTTACTCATACTTGAACTTTATTCCTCAAATTATCCGACTAAGATACACAGCCATACAAAATAGTCAGGAAAGTTATTAATTTGTTGTACTTGTTTCTACTGGACCGCGGTAGCACAGTGGTTAAGGCTCTGTGCTACAAATCGGAAGGTCGCTGATTCGATCCCAGCTGGTGTCATTGGAATTTTTCATTGACATAAAATCCTTCCGATCGCACTATGGCCCTGGGGTCGACACAGCCTCTAACAGAAATGAGTACCAGGAACATTTCCTGGGGGTAAAGTTGGCCAGTGCGTAAGGCTGACAAACTTACCACCATCTTGTGCCGTTGTCTTGAAATCTAGGAACCTTAACTTCCTGGAACCCTCTGGACCACTCCAGGCCTATAAAGGGACTGCTTTACCTTTTACTTCTTTTTACTATTGTGATTTATGGGGACTTTGAGGGAATGCAGAATATTTTGAGGAATTTGTGTATAAAGAAAGAGATCTTTTCTTCTCATATACTGGCTAACAAATCAGAAAAATCACCTTTAACACAATGGTTTAAGTCATATATATCTCACTCGAAAAGTAAAACTCTCTTTTAAGGGAAACAAGGTAACGGTAAAGCAGTCCCGTTACAGGCCTGGAGTGGCCCAGAGGGTTCCAGGAAATTAAGGTTCCCAGATTACGTGAAAATGGCCCAGGATGGTGGTGAGGTTGTCAGCCTTACGCACCGTCCGCCTTTACCCCCAGGAAATACTCCTGGTACTTATTTCTCTTAGATGTTGAGTCGACCCCAGGGCCATAGTACGATCGGAAGGATTATGTCAATGAAAAATTCCAATAACACCACCTGGAATCGAACCAGCAACCTTCCGTTTGTAGCACAGTACCTTAACCATTGTGCTACCACAAGGGAAACAATGACAAATTTTAAATATATAACGCGAATATATAATATGTACTAAAGGAATGTGACTCGCATATCTCAGGCACTTTATTACCCCAAACAAAACAGAGGATCCAACCAATCTCAGTTTGACCGCTACTGGAACAATGTACGTAATTTAAAATTGCTAAGTTATTCATTACCGTATGCAGAGTACGCATGTGTTTATAATTACTCTGAAAGTATTGTTTGTGTTATTTAGTGAAATCTTGTCATCTGTGAAACACGGCATTCAATCTTGCCACAAGCCCATTTATATAAACCTTACGCTAGGTGTTGACATCAGTCCACTTCAGACTCAGTTTTCCGGAAGAACGACCAAGCACGTAAAAGGTTACTTCCGGAGCAGTAAATACTAACACATACTAAACAGGACGTGGTCCTGCAGGCGAACAGTTGAAGTACAGCAGTTACAATATAATCAAAGTCAGCGCTTTGGGCCTTTTTATTTCTGTAATATTCTAGGCTGTCGGAATATTATTTAATATAAACCTAATAAAGATAAGGTAACATTTTATGGAGCTGCCTGTGAATTTGACGAAGGCTCAATGATTCGCTATTTGTCGTGATTAATGTGTTCGATGAAGGCGTAAGTTAGGACTTGATATACAGCTCCACACATTCTGTTCTTAATTTTGACATTAGATGGGGAAGCGTGGTCAATTACAGACTCCGGACGCCTTATCACTGTGAGGAAAATCAGATCCTTTAAATGGAAGGCCGTGTGCCCCAAAGCCCGTCTGAAATTTTGTAAAAAGAAAGACACGGTGTTCAGTAAATGAACGTGTAAAGTGAGTGTACAGAATTAAACACTTTATTATCCAACTAATGCACAATATATAATATGTAGATACAATTAAAATTATAAAATATTTAAAAGTGCTCCAACATGCTTCGGATCACAGAGGATCCGTCATCAGGGAGCCTTGTACAGTGCTTGGCTAAAAATTTCAAGATTCTATCGTGTCTTGACACGATAGAATCTTGAAATTTTTAGCCAAGCAAGAAGACAGACTCAGCAATATTGTCTTCAGATGCACAGCAGACTTTGCAATGAAGGCGGAAATGAACTGCGTTTATATGTACTGCGACTGTACATATGAAACTAGCATTACCCATAAGTCTGTCCATCTTTGACGTCATGACATATGCAAACTCTGCATACCTGACGGAAGCAGGTGGTGGGCTAGTTGGTGTAACTTAGTTTCTCGATGCAAAGACTTTTCCTGAGTTGTCAGACTGCCAGAAGATAATTTTTGGCCTTTTATTATGCCCAGTGGTAATTTTAGGTACCACTTTCTGTAACATTATGAGTCTCAGCATTTTACCACAGACTAATTAGCGAAATTCTCAAATCAATCAATGCTCATTTCCCCAGTTCCTCGGTTTCACTCTCTCCGTATCGTCCTTATTGTCCACCAATCCAACACACTCATATATAATTCGACTAACAGGGACGCTTTATAGTTTTAGTAGCCGATAGAGTCGTTAAATAACGAACACTTATCTTCCCACTAAATAGTATTGAATGGTTTATTTTTATGGTTTATTTTTATAATATACGTAGAATGTGTTCTCAGTCAGGCAGAAACTAAATTTTTGTGTATGATTTAGAGTAATGATAATCTTCAAATTTTTCATGTCTTCGCGGAAGAAATATAACCCGAAAATTATCCAGTTGAAGATCTTCCAAAGTGAACAAGCTATCATGTAGTGGGTGGTGATTAATATAAAACTATTTAGTCGTGCAGAGGCTATTAGCTTATTTAGACAAAGGACAAGTGTTCGTCCTCTTATATTATCCCCTATGGAGTCAACGTTTAGGGTGCTACGAAAAGACAAATTGGAAAGAATGTGGAAGAAAGTAGTCGTGACGTGTTTTAAGGCATTTCGTCAGAATTTTCCTGGATTGACCGTGGAATATCAGCACAAGCCTCACTCAGAACAACTGGTCTGCACCCCTCCCGAATATGGGCAGTGACAACCCAATATTCAGCCTCGGTTTTAGAGTGGAATTCGAAACCGGAAACAAAACAAATTTGCTACTGATATCAGTACAGCACACATGTCATTAATAATCATCCTTTCGTCAATGAAACAGAGCTTCGTGCTAACGAGACCAGCGCTGCCCACGCAACATAACGCTACTACTTAACATTAATGCACATCCCGCAAAAACGGGAGACAATTATCAATTGCTCTTTTCTATTAACCCTTTAAACGCCGAGTTAAATCCCATCTGCCATCTGCCATCTGCTGGGATTATTAGGAGCTCACCATATTCTCCACGTTAGCAGGATAAAGGTTAATGTGTTAAGATGGCTTGCGTATGGCAAGACTTAATAATCGTTTTCCTTGACTTGCAGTGTCTTCCAGTAAACCGTACCTCAGCAATGGACACGGCGTCACATGCCAGAACTTTAATTTTATCTATCTCGCCGCGAGAGTAACCTCTCCATTTCTTCATTTCACCACTATCAAGTCTTCGACAACGGTAAGAGTTTTACATAGAAGTGGTGAGTACATATAAAATCTATTATTACAATATGTAACCAATAGTGTCAGTTCGTCCCTCCTTCAGTCACATTCCGTATCTCAGGAACGCGGAAAAATATCAGTAAGAAAGTTTGTGTTATTTATACTGAGCATATTCGTATACTTAATACGTCAACCAAAAAATGCAGTTAATAAAACACAAACTGTGACAAATACTAATCTCCTACTTGTTTTGTCACCGGAGTGCCATCCCCAGGGAATCTTTGAGATCGAAGGAATACAAAACCAACAGCCTAATTTAGGCATGCAGCGTCATCACTGAAATGATTATTAAATTTTATGTATTTCAGAATTTCAATGTTTTAATCATTCTAATGAGAGCGGTGCATATCTCAATTAGCGGCGTTGGGCACGTAATTCTTTGACCTGAAAGATTCCCTGACGATGGCACCACGGTGCCGAGATATTTAAGAGAATAATATTTGTCCTAAATTTATTATATTCAGTGCATTTTTTTTTTGTTTGTGTATTAATGACAAATACGAAAGCTTTTCGTTTCAATAAGGAACAATCGCATGGATTATAAACATTGTGTTACATACACAGAAAACAGGTAGATCGAATAAATCCAAATCTATTGCTTTTGCTAGGTTAGAGGAAGACTTAAACATGACGTGTTCTTAGGATATTTTAACCCCAATCCAAAAACCCAGCACTCCAGGGAAGTTCAAACTAGCGCCTATGCTAGGGTATAGGAAAGCCTACTCGAGGAAGAGCCATCGATTGTGGAGAACTCTAACTGGCAAGATTATAATAGTCTAAGAGAAAGGCACATCGCCCAGGAAACCCCAGACTCGTGAGGTTACTAGGGTATGGGAATCCTTAGTGCAGGAGGAAACGTTTTTCCGGAAAAAAACAGAGTAGAGTCACTGCTCAGATACGGGGAAGATGCACTCGGCGAAAAACCAAAGCACCATGAAAATATAATTTTTGGAATACGTGAAAAACAAAACTATATAACCTCGGAGTACATTCCACACATTTCAGGACTCGCAAGCTAGTAACTCTAATATTCATATATGACTCATGTTATATTCTTTATATAAATCAGCGCATCAAAAAAGCCTCAATCTGCTGATATTTTGAGTTAATATTTCTACAATATCCTTCAGACGTTTCTATCAATAGTACATTATACTAAATAATGACCTCACACTTTCGTTTCTCTCCTTCAGTATTTTTAATGTAAATTTCATCGTCATCATAAATATCAAGGATTGGACCCTTTGATCCGTTTCGTCTCCAGAGTTACAGCTCTTCGCGCCAACGCTTCTACGGTCTTCCAATTGTTCTCCTTCCTTGTGGTCTGTAGTGGTATGATTTCAAAGGGATTCGGTTTTGTGACATTCTTTGCAAGTGTGAAAGCCAGTTCCGTCTGTATTCATCTATCTTGTCTAG